>Ga0137394_10000080_pt1 | contig 64849 bp, 94 predicted proteins | sample czobulk116metaG_FD_108278 | JGI IMG/M metagenome (GOLD analysis project Ga0137394, IMG submission 108278) | Vadose zone soil microbial communities from Angelo Coast Range Reserve, California, USA - czobulk1.16 metaG | ecosystem: Environmental > Terrestrial > Soil > Vadose zone | place: USA...
GGATTTGCTTGTTGATATACCCAATGATTGACAGGTAGATTATTGTACTTTATAATGCAAGACAAAGACTCCATATATCCAGTACGACGTAGGTGAAAGGAATGTGGTTAGTAATTGCCCAAATACAGTGTCCAACAACACAGAACGACAACCCAAAAGTCCATGCTTCAAAGATAAACCTCTATACGTGCGAAGAAAATGCGGAAAAGATATCGCCATCAAGGACGTGCTGGTGCAGAGCATATCAGTACAGATGATCTCACAGGAAAAGGACTATCGACTTACAAAGCTGCTCCCTGCGGTAGAACCAGAAATACCCAACGACGATGATGAGCTGGCTAGCAAGTGCAATCCAGAAGGGGGCCGAAGCCATTGGGCTTCCTTTCAGTCCGTTCTGGAAATCCCACGTCCCCGCATCTGGGAAGACACTTGATGGACCAATCCTATTGGGAGCCGTGGCACGAGCGATCATTACACAGATTGAACCGATGATCTGTGAGAATGCCAAAGTCGCGCAGACATGGAGTCGTGACAGTGTCTGAGAAATGATGATATGGCTCAGTATCATTATGTATGACGAGAAGACGAAATACTGATTACCTGAAGGAGAATCATACCAAGGCCGACACCTTGTATGGCATCCAAAACTCCCAGCCACAGCCAAAGGCATATGCCGAGGTAAGGGCCTGCCTTGCCCCCCCAAGGGATGTATAGAGCAAGGGAAGACGTACCCCATAGCATCTATGCAGTACGGCTTAGCAATCTTCGTAGAGTTCGACCGTAGTACTACTCACCTGGCACCATCTAGGTGCGCCAAGGCCAACGGCGAATACAGGGAGTAACCACGTGTGCGTCTTGCTGAAGTGAATGAGCACAAATAACATCGCAGCCCAGATGCCCACAAAGAAGATGACGATCAACAGCGCAATCTGCCATTTGGGAATTGGCACAGCCCATAAGAAGCCCCAGTTGCGACCGTAGGGCTATATATGGTATTAAAATATTGCTAGACCCAAGATAACGACATCCGAGACTCACCCCTGACAGCCAGTAATCGCGGAGGATCTCAGATGCAAGGAACCAAAGTACAAGTTTCCTCCGGAAGAGTGTCTTGACGAAACTCGGCACCTTTGGAGGAGTTTGGCGGTAGTATTCTGTGTCAAGGTGAGAACTGAGGATGATAACGATGCGGGCTAGGAACTGCTTACCCGGCAAGCCATATAGCATTAGGTAAGAAAATAGGAAACTGATCACAGCGAGTGGCCAGACAATGAGAACAATCCACCATGGTGCCAAGTTGTCATCTTTTGCGTCCTGGAGCTGGAAACCCCAATACCATAAAGCAGCCACCCAAATTTGCTGGGAGCCCTGCACTATGCAAGCCCGCAACATCCAGATCTCCGTCGCAGCACCCTGTTGAGCTTTTTCAACTCATTGTCCCAAGCATACGAAAGAAAATACTCACGGCTTCCTCCCCGAAATTTAGGCCAAAGAAGAGGAATGCAGCCGCAGAGGCTACAGCGTAGCACCACGTAGCCGCACTAGATATTGCCTTATGAGCCGGATGTAGGGCATGGGTCAAGGAAGGCAATCCGATGAGGAAGAATGCCAGCCCGAAGAAGACCCAAGGCGCAGACAGGACCCAGACAGAGGGCTTCAGACGGAACATAGGGTACCACACCGCACTCGCAGCGAGGAAGACACCGCTCAAAACGTAAAGTTGTAGGTTGGTTTGAGAACTCTCTCCTGAGAGCAACGTGAGCTGGAAACTAGTCGCGCAGAGCACCTGCCCGAGGCCAAGAACGATGGTGTACAGGGGCCAGCCTCCAATCTCTCTGGACATCGCGATCTGAAGACCTGTCATAATAACAACCTCTCCTTGATCATGGGCCAACGGACCCTCGTAGTCATTATACTGGCCTGCAGCATTGAAAGACTGAGTGTTGGGAGCTGCATCGAGTCAGTCAGTCAGTCGGGTCTATCGGCAAAAGTCACAAGTACACGTACAGATTGGCCGAGACGGATGATCGTAGAGTGAAGGCGTCCCCCAAATCGATTCTCGCTGCGAAGATCGCAGACTCGCTGCGCTGGAGAGCTTGTCCTTCTTAACCTTGTCAAAGAATGCTTCTTCACTCTTTTGGAGGAACTTCTCAATAGACAACTCCCCCTTCGAGTTATCAGGAGATAAGTTCTGCAACTTCGCTACGAATTCTTGTGCGACACCACCATCTGCATCAGTGAACTGCAAGTCTTCTAAGTGAACTGATGGTGTGGAATATAAGAGGTGGTCCTCACCGAGGCAATGGCTTTGTTTAGCGGGGAGTTAGCCTTATCATCCACAATGGAAGCAATTGACTCCACAGAGGATACACGGCTGTGGTTACCAAAAGGTCGGTTAGGTGCTTCCAAAAATGGATCCGGCGCGTGTCTCTGATCTTTGGCGATGGTTCGGTTGGCCTTATCCAAGAAGTTGCCAAATTCGGGTTGTGCTGTACTAGCACGATAATCGCTCTCCACGTCTGACGTGTTACTGCTGATTGAGAAACGGCTGCCGTCTTGAATGCGAGGGGGTGCATGTAGGAAGGGATCACCGCCTGGAGTGAGCGTCTCTTGACTCCATTGACCAGGGGATCCGGGGATATTCATGCGAGGGCTATTCTGCACACTTTGCGCGTCCCACTCAGGTTGTGACGGATCAGCTTGAATAACGGGGTTCCAGTCGTCGTGCTCGGCGATAGCTATGGCGCCACCCGTCGCACCATCCGACGGACGCCATGCATCCTGGGCAGCTGAATGTCTGCTCGCGTGGATACTCCGCTTGTGGAAGTCCTCCATGCGTTGCCGCCATTCAACGACTGGGAAGCGTTGAACCGCCGAGCGCGCACGCAGAATTGCACGTTCTTCCTCAGTCGATTTCAAGGCCAGTTTAATCGTCTTGGAGAGTTGCGACATCAAGTGTCCCGTAGACATGGACTCGACAGGGAACCACTGTAGCGTGTTAGGGGGTAACTGAACAAAAAATAGTGAGGTGCTCACCCATCCAGGCATTAAGCCAAGGCCACCCAGGCGGCTACCAACGCCCAGTGCACCCTTGCGACCAAACTCGACGGCAACCAAGCCAAAAGGTTCGTCACGTGAGGGAATCAAGGCGAAATCTGCTCCGCTGAATAAGTATGGCGGAAGTGCGGTGAACTCTGGCTTCGAGTAGACACGGTCAGGGTAGAGCTCCATAAGGCGGTTGAGCTTCTCGGCAGCGAATCGCCCGTAGAGATCGATAACGGGTCCCACAGTAATTAATTGGATGGATGAGCGTTTCTCCAGTCTGCAAGAGACCTGAGTGATCATCGATGTACAGGTCAATAGGACACTCACAAGGACGGCATGACGTCGGCGATAAGGTCAACACCCTTCTGCTTAGACCACCGCCCAACGAACACGAACAAGTCCGCGTGGGGGTCTTGCTTGATCCCGGCCCATTCTTGGGCTTGCCTTTTGTGTTCGGGGCGTTCTGCTTCCGCTTTCTGATCGATCTTGATGTCAGCTACTTTGATTGCGTTTTCATCCAAGGCATCGATGTCGCTTGGGTCCGGGTTCGGTAAAGAATCAACATGTTTGAGAGTCCAGAGGGCGGGATACCGGGCCCAGGAGCGCTTGCCATACTTGTCTGACACACCAGCCACACCAATTGACTTTTGATGTACGCTGATGAAGGATGCAGCCGCATGGAGCAAGTTGAACGTGTTTCCGAATTGAACATATTTTGTGCAGTGTTGCTTGCTAAGGTTGAACGCGGAACAAACCTCTTTCATTTCCTCCTTTGTGCGCAATGGCCAAAGACCTTGGAACTCGGCATTGTGGAGAGAAAGACAAACTGGGAGCACCTTCGGGAGCAGATATATAGGAACAAGCGCGGCATGATAGTCATTGACGTGATAGATGTCGATGTCGGGATAGCGACGAACTGCCGCAGCGATCGCCTGGTTCCAAGTGGAGTAGAAGATAGCAGAAGAGAGGTCGTCCATGCGAGCCGGATACGGGTCAGCCTTCGTCTGTGCACGGAATACAGGGCTATCAAGGATGATATAGGTAATGTTGTCCAAGACGTGGGTCTCTACTTCAATGAGGTACGGCTCGCCGAAGATAATAACCTCGATGGGTTCCGCAGGGTCACCGGGCGGGTACTCGAGATCTTTAACCTTGGGCACGACCCAGACAAGGTCAACGTCCGTCATTGCTTTGCCCATGAGAGTTGACATAACACCAAGACCACCAATCTTGACCTTAAGTTTCCAGTCGATAATCTCATACTCCAGCGTAGCGATAAGGACCTTGCGTCGTTTATGCTTGTCCTCGGGCCAGCCAATAATCTCCGTATGCTTGTGGTGACCGAAAAACTTTTCGGATACGATTGAAGGCTCCTTCAACTCAGATTTAGATTTGTTACCTAAGGAGCCCAGGATCGGGAAGTAACTCGCGTGCCCTTTGTTCGGCGCAACACCCCATTTGTTGTGCTTGATGCCGTAGAAGGACCACATGAAGACCACGACGGCAAGAGAACCGGTGATGATAGGAATGGAAAGGAGGAGAGCGAACATGATTGCGCCTATGGCGGACTGCCCACGAGGCACGAGGGTCCACGTCAGATTGGAATCATCGACAACAAGGGTCCAAGCAACGTGAGGATGCGGAGGTGCAGACATATTGCAATAGACCGGCGCGTTTGTATTCGGAGGTAGACGCTCCAAAACGCCATCGCCGTCTACGTCTCCGTAGTAGAAGTCGTCGTAACCGAACACGTTGAGTTGTACGTAGGAAGGCCAGGTGGCCATGACCTCGAGCTCCCATTTGCCTTCACTGTTCTGTGACATTTGCGATGGGATACCCTTGTCGAAACCCCATGAATTAAACGGCCCGCGAACGAGAAATTGCGGTACGCGACGCTGCTGTCCGTAACCACGATCGGCATGAACGACACCACTAGCGGAATTCGCCATCTCACTCCAATCTTAGACATCATTCAGCGTCGGTGAAAATGGATGCAATGGCAAAACTTACACTGCACAATAATGTGTTGACCCTGCCAAAAGTTATCTGAGCTGTCGAATAGGCTCGAATTGATGAACGTGGTGTCCTCCCAAGTCACCCACTCGGTCCAATTACGACCGAAATTCCACGAGTAGCGGATGCGGTCCGCACCATAGGCCTTATGCGAAAACGTGTACTGTCCATTCGAGAATCCGAATGCACTATTATCGTAATCAGATTCCGGGAACACCATGACATTGCTAGAAGCCCCTTTGCGGATCAACAACGCATCCTTGGACTATGATAGGATCAGTAAACCCGCCATATTTGTTCAAAAGCGTTGGCCATACCCCAGTTGTCCTGCCATCACTGGCCGGAGCGTTGTTAAGAGTCAAAGTCAAAATGCCATCGGGCACGTTTTGAAGCGTGGCTGACCAAGACCAGACTGACTGTACATCGCCCGGAATCGTCGTCGGGTCGGGATTTTGCACTTGTCCACACTGTATCGAGTTAGCGTCAAAGGTAGGGTTACCCCCGTGGCCAGAAGAGGACATATTAAGCGACAGAGCCTGGGTGACGCCGTTACAGCTCATGACAGTATTGAACTCGATTGAAATTGCGACCGTCGAGTTACCACCATTTGCGTCCGATGCAATACGGGCATCGTGGCCAGGCGTAAACTTAGTAAGTGCAGGACGTGGCGGAACCCATTCGGTGGCAGGGACAAGAACTTTGAACCCGTATGAATCCATACTGACATTGGCCAGACAGCCCTGGAATGGAGCTTTCGAGTCATTGAAATAGGAAGAGAGCGAGTCCGCGAGCGTGTAGTTTTCAAAGGGGGACATGAGATTTCGCACTACGGTGCCAGACACAAATGGCGTTGAAATCCACTGAGGTGACGCGCAATCGAACTGGTAATTCTTCGTAGTGTTCTCATTCGTATAGAGCATCCAAACCTGATCCGAACTGTTTCCGGTGAGATTTTGCACATTGGGGATTGCGGAACGCGAGACCGAATATAGGCCCTTTTCTGTCGCCGTCCCATTCGAACCTGGGAGTTGAACGTCGTAGGTCCAATTACCACGTTGGACAAGGTCAAACCCATCCTGCAGAACGGGATACTGTGACCGCAGGTAAAGGTAATGGCCGAACACGCGGCGACTGGTGGCGGTGGGGTCGAAGTGATCCAAAGAATTCCAATCATCCATGCAGCCAAGAAGAGCCTTCTCCAGTGGGACGTTGAAATATTGGTCAGAACCAAGACGATAGCAACTGTGGCGTTGCCAGGCTTTGTTGCTGAACATAGCTTGCCGGCCAAAGAGATAATTGGAGGCAGTGGTATCATATGTGTAAAAGCTCTGCTCCTCGCCATAGTAGAGCTACGCGTGGAAAAAAAAAAAAGGTCAGTCAGGGTTACGACGAGAAAGCTGGCAAGGGGAGGAAAAAGTACCAAGGGGATGCCAGGCATGACAAGCGATGTTATGAAGGTAGCCAGTGCACTTCTCTGCGTCCCGCTCTCCAAGCTGGGCCAGCGGAACACGTCGAAATTACTGGTTCCGAATAAATGCTTTGGGTCGAGTTGACCCGTGTTCGGGTTTATCATATCATTGTCGACGAACATCTGATTCCAAGAAGTGACAAAATTAGTGCCGGTATCATAAGCGACTTGAAGATTTCCGTCCATGCCAAGGAAACGGGTGATGGCACGATAGGTAGAATAGTGGAATGCCACGCCATCCAAACCGTTGTTGGGAGCTTCACGTAGGAAATACTGATTTTGACTCGAGGTGAGATTGGCTGCAGCGAGGAATCCGGGAGGAAGTTGCGTAGGAGTCCGGCCTCTGCCACTGAGAAAGGCAACGGTGAATCATTAACGAGTTTACTGTCTAACTGCATGGGATACTCACTAGTACAGGGAGCCAAAAGTATCGCCACCCGTTACTTCACCCGTAATGTAGAAATTCTTCTTGCCGAATTTGGAGGCACACTGCCTAGTCGCGGTGGCCCACTGCGCCAAAGCGTCGACAGTGACCTGGGTCGATTTATCGATACGAATTGCGTCTATGTCGAGAGCTTGAATGACTAAGCACGGAAAAATCTGAAGCTTGGCCATGACGCTAGCCTTCCATTCGCGAAGACGATCTTGCACGGATGCGAACTTGGATAACTGACGTTGCCAATCTGGGTGGACACCGAAGGCTTCCGTGTCACCGTACTGATCGAAGTCTGATTCCAGGCACCCATTGGTCTGGAGAGTGATAACGGTGCCATCGTCGTCCCAGAACTGTGGGAGTACGCAAGAGCTGTTGCGGGTATTAGAAATCTGGTGTGGCTGGTTGGTATGGTCAAATCCTCCCGCGGACGAGATAGTGACATGCCTGGAAATCCTTGTACTCGTCGAAGCCCCAGGGTACATATTGTGGGTGCTTCCAGACCGCGTCATGCTCGTTGAGAGAGAATGTCGCGGATGAGTTCAAAAATCTGTAAGACGTAAGCGAGACGATGTAGGCAAATCCATCGTGACACACCCATCAAACCCGATTAAATCGCCCATAGTGCCGACGGTGAAGTCCATCATGATGTACATGCCATGTGCATGAATTGTATCAATGGCCTGACGCCAGTCATCCATGGTGCCCCAGTGGGGGTCCAAAACGGTGAAGTCCAGGGCAGAATAACCTGGGACGAGTTTGACACATGTGGAGGGAAAGAGGTCCGGTAAGCATCACTTACTGTCGGCTTGCCAGATCATGTTGATGAAGGGGGTACCGGAGATGAAGATGCCCCTGATGCCCATATCATGGAGGTAGTCCAACTTGGAGACCAAGCCCTTAAGATCACCACCGGCGCGCAACTGAGTTTCCCGCCAATCGTACTCGAACATGGTGCCGAAATAATCGTTATTTGAAGGGTCACCATCGGCAAATTTGTCCATGAGGATCGTGTAGAAAGGAACAGCCCGCCAGTTGGAGGGGGACGGCGTGTAGGTGGTGTTTTGACGCGATGTTTGGTAATCGAGAGGCGACTGGGCATTCTGATTCACGTTGAGGTTATACTCAACAAGGTCATCGCGATAAGGTGACGCAAGCGTCAAGGTTGCAATGGAGAGGAGGGACCAGGTGGCCCATGGGAAACGCATTCTATGTTGTGCTCAGAGGCCGAGAAGGTCTATATTGACGACGGAAGAAGAGAGGGTGGGAGAAGAAAAGGAGGAGAGAGTGGGGAGGGATGCTGGAGAGAACGAAGGGGAAAGGAAAGACCTTTAACGGGGGGAAAAAAAGTTCGGGGTATGGAGAAAGGAGAAAAAAGATGCGCCGCGGGAAAGGGCTGTGAGCTGGCTTTTGACCGTGTCGGGCGCCTTGTTTACTCTTTTTAGGCGATGGGCGCGAGGGCTGGGGCTGTGACGAGCCGTGGCGTACGGCGTACGGCAACGGATACTGATTCCATCAATCATACATCATCCCTCCCTCCCTTTATTACTGAGTTATTCGAACCCATCGTCTTGTTCCCCTTTTATCACAACCATGGCTGCCGCCACTATGTCCAGCAGCCAGCTCGATAGCCTCCCTCAACCTTCGTCCCAACCAAACTCCCCGTCTTCCCTCTACACCTCTTTCAACCAGCCTGCCCGCTCTGCTCCTTCCTTGTTTTCCGCTCGTTCTCACGGCTCTTTGCCTGGTACCCCGACGTCGGCCACCCATAGCAGCACCATACTCGACATCCCCCCTGGCATGAATTATCCTGATTTCTTACGCACCTGGTCCGACTCTCACGTTTCTGCCTGGCTCGCTAACATCAAATGCGGTCATCACGCCCTAACATTCCGAACGAGCGATATCCGAGGAGATGTCATCCTCGAATTGGATCAAATCACTCTCAAAGAAATAGGCATCGCTAGCGTCGGCGACCGCCTCAGGATCCTCAATGCCGTCAAGACACTCAGACAGAGGTGCTCGAACCGTGTCGAGCGGACGTCTACCTATGCGTCATACCGTCCGAGGATTGTCGTCAGTCCCAACGATGCCGACCCCTCTCACCGGAGAACCGGTTCCGCTACGTCGCCAACTTCACGATTACCTCCTCGACGGCAAGAACACAGCAGGCCGCCCCCTCTCCAGCTCGGCTCTTCCGCAAACCCCCAACCCAATCTTCCCCATATCATCCGTGATAATGCCTCCAGTTCTGATTCCCTCCGCTCAAACATCCGGCCCCTTCCACATCCTGTCTCCACTGCTACTCCCTCTTCTTCCACACCCCCGGTCGCCACTCCTGGAACCTCCCAGTCTACTAGTTCTCGAGGTCCTCATCTTCCTCTCCCTCCCGTCCCCCGTGTGTTTCCTCCTCCTCCTCCGCCGCCTGCAGCACCATCAGCGCCCTCAGCTGTCCGCTCTGCCAACCGTCCTTTTCATGGCCGAAGAACGCCCACGCAGCTCGACGCCCCGGAATTTACTTCACAGCCTCTTCCACCTGCTCCGACTCTCCCTCCCCATTCTGCCACCACATGGTACGGTCTTCCCCCAGACCCCAAGGCAGGATTCACCGCAGCTAAAAGTCCCAAGCGTTCTCAATCCCCTCTCCCTAACGTACCCCGCACCTCTACTAGATCCCCCGTTTCGGCACCCACACATGGACGAAATCTGTCTTCTGGTGGTCAAGGCAGCTTAACCCCTACAAAGCCTACTCAACGCCCGTCTGGCCCCAACCACCCTCATGCTCAGGGCCTGCAACCCTCGGCTCAAGCCGTCAATGTGCTCTCGCCCATAGCCGAATCATTTTCGTCACAGCCCACGCCCACCCAACCTACCGCTCCATCTGCTTCCCCCCCTCCACCAACACCGTTCGCGGTGGGACGTGGGCCTTTCGCCAATGCTTCCTCCTCGAGTACTCCGCCTTCGCTCGTTGATCTTCGACGTAAATTGGTCAAGTTCATGCTAGGAGATGAAGGACATTCAGCCACGATAAACGTGGAGGACTGCGCGGGGGGCGTAGAAGTACTCGAGAAGGCATTAAAGAAGTTCGGGAAGTTCGGTGCCAAGAACTCCGAGTCGGAAGGACCTGATCGCGTCGGCACGAGTGACGGAGGCCTTTCTGTCGACGGTTGGTGCGTGTTCCTCGACTGGGGAAACGAGAGTTCACCAGGTGCGTTTATTTATCTTAATTGACTTGTCTTCGCATGCTCATCTCCTACAGGTCGCCCGCTTACCGAGGCACAACTACTTTCAGTGTGTCACGCACCTCCGAATGACCCCGCCCGCGAGCGCGGCTTGACTTTGCGGCGTGTCGCCAAAGCCAAGAGACCCAGAGCAATGGGTTATGGTGCATCTACCCAAGGTCCAGCTACCAGTCCTACGGGCTTCATATTCCCATCTAGATCCCCTGATCACGAAAGTGACGATCCTTCGTCCATGCATAGCTTGAGCGTGACCCCCAAGCGTTTGAAACGTGCCAGTACGGTCAGCGTACTTAGCGGTCTGGGAGTGGAAGATCCAGAAACAGTCCTCGAGTCCTCGTCCTCTCCTACGCAACCCGACAACGATGAGAGGGGTCCCACCAACTTATTCAAGGGGTCCTCCAAATTACGCAACTTCTTCGGCCAGAGGCCACCTAGCGAACTCATCACAAACCATCTTACGGAATACTTCCCCTTCACGGAAAAGAAAGTACTCCAGCGCACAGCACGTCATAGTATGCTCAGGGCAGGAGGAAGCATCGGTCGTCGTGATAGTACGATTTCATTCAATCCACGTTCCTCTTCGCGCTTCAGCGTTAGTACCGTCGGCTCGCGCAAGGCATCCTCGCTACGCGGCTCAATTTACTCTCTGACGCCGCCAGTTCCTGAAATATTTAACCAACATGCGGAACCCTCAAGCGGTGAATCAACCGAACATCCTCCTCCCAAGGTATCGCTATCCACAGATGACGGTGGCTCCCTTGCTTTGGAAAGCGAAGATGAAGAAAAGACCCCCAGCTCCCAGGGTCGGAATTCACATGCACACCTTCTACCTCCCGTCGACTTCTCTCTTGAATCCTTTACAGAATCCATGGATAAGATCGCGGCGCAGCCACTGGATCGACGTCTATCGTCGGGCTCGTCGGTGAAGCGGATGAGCTACATTACGGAATTGAGAAGCAAGCGGGATGTCTCGGATAGCGCGAGCTTCATCACCGTGGACGAGATAACCGCAGAAGTAGAGAGTCGGCGAGAAAACGGTGACGTGGACAATGGTTGGACCGCCATCAACGCCGAAGGTGATGAGGAACACACGCCTTCTGCTCCCGTGGACGTTCCAACGGAGAGTGTCGGGGAAGACGACGATGACGAAATCGACCTCGAAGAGGATATGTCTGATGGGACAGATGAAGATGACGATGAAACCGGGCGCACTATGGCATCAGGACGTGAGTGCCCCACCTTTTGCGCGTGTACTTTGTACCGACGGCTGCATCCAGGAATCAAATGGATCAAAGGTGCCTTGATCGGTGCTGGTTCGTTCGGGAAGGTTTACCTCGGCATGGATGCCACGAACGGACTGCTCATGGCGGTGAAACAAGTAGAGGTTCCTACAGGGGCATCTGACGAGCGGAAATTAGCGATGATTGATGCCCTGGAGCGGGAGATTGAACTTCTGAAGGACCTCCAGCACGCCAATATCGTCCAATACCTTTGTGCGTTCTCTTTCATCAGCTCGCAGTCTCTTCGCTCGCTCATAGTTATCTCGACCAGACTCATCTTCCGACGAAGAGTACTTTAACATCTTCTTGGAATACGTTCCAGGCGGTTCTGTCGCCGCGTTGCTGCGAAACTACGGTGCTTTTGAAGAGCCCCTTGTCCGCAACTTCGTTCGCCAAATTCTGGAGGGATTGAACTATGTCCACGAGCGAGGCATCGTCCATCGTGACATCAAGGGTGCGAACGTCCTGGTGGACAACAAGGGTGGTATCAAGATCTCCGATTTTGGCATATCGAAAAAATTGGAAGATAGTGCGTCTTATGCGAAACACCCATCATCGACGCACGGGGACTAACTGAGGACGGTTTTTTTTGTCAGACCTTATGCCAGGGCATCGCCTACATCGACCTTCGCTCCAGGGCTCTGTCTATTGGATGGCTCCCGAAGTCGTCAAACAGGTCGCATATACCAAGAAGGCCGACATATGGAGCGTCGGGTGCTTGATCGTCGAGATGCTCACGGGAGAGCATCCCTGGGCTCAGCTCAACCAGATGCAGGCCATCTTCAAGGTATTTATTTTTGCATAATCGGATCGTTCGAACACTCTCATCGGTGTCTGACGTCCGCCTCGTGTTTGTAGATCGGTTCTTTCAGCGCGAAGCCCCCGATACCCTCTGACATCTCGACCGACGCCCAAAGTTTCTTGGACCTGTGCTTCGAGCTCGACCATGAAATTCGGCCATCGGCAGGAGATCTCCTGGCACATGCCTGGTTGAAGAAAAAGGCTGGCACGAGAGGAACGAAAGTCAAGGACGCTGCTTCATGAGCGACATCGGGACGTCGGGGTGTCTTGTGATTTCGTAGATATTCTCTTTGTTTTCTTGTTACCACCATTTACGTCGGCCCCACTCACGTTATTAATGCCTCTCCTCACATCGTGTATCACCGCATCTTGACTACCGCAGGAATTTATCATTACTAGATATCACAATTCTACTTATGACATGGTCACTCGTCCTTGTCGGGTCGTTTTCTTTTCATACCACTTTCTGCCTTCGTGGCTGGCCCCCAGTTTGGTGTAGGGTTTTGTTGGTAGCGTACTAGCTTAACTTTAGATGACTGGGTCACCGTCAGGGGATGCGAACTGAAATTGGCTTCAAAGCTGCAGACATGGTGCGTGAGTGGGGTATGTAATCAGCCGATCAAAAGAGAGGCTCTCATACCCCGGTTCCTTCTCCAACATGACGCGGGCGGGAGAATTCGGTGAAATCTTCTCCATCTTCACGGGGTGTTTCTTCACCCAAGACCGGTAGACGTCGTGAAGATCCCGTCTTGCTGCCGTCGTCTTAAGCGATCCCGGCACCGCATGCGAACGAGACACTTGGTGTCCGGCGTGAAGCAGCGCAGAGCTAAGGGGGAAAGAAAATGTAAGCCTAATGGAGCTTCGACACCTGTGCTGTCTATCCACTGACGCTACTTCGTCCAACGAGGGACAGGTGCAGTGGAAGAAACTCGCCACCCTTGAAGGCGTGAAGTAGAATGGTACATTCAGCTCCTTTCACATCTCGATGAGCTATCGGGACCACGTCATAAAGAATTGCGAAAAAGCGTCCCCGACCTCTTTCGCGACCGTCAGCATGCCGCGCATGCGTGTGGACGTCCCATATTTATCTTCGTTGCCTTCGAGATGCTCCAGGATTCGGCCCACAAAGTGCGGGTCGTGTATCTGCCCATTCCACATCGGTCCTGCGATGTGCAGCGGGGAGCCACACTCTGGGCACTTTTCAGGCACTGGTGGGCCAACATGTGTTTTGAATAAAACGGCGGAGTTGCCACTGCGATCATTGATCCTTTCCGTTATCCTACCGAGTGGCTGTTCGTAGGAGGACTGACAGCCGGAGCAAATGTAATAGACAGATGTTTGGCTGTGCGGACAAATGAAGCAGCGGTAATCCTTGCAGAAGTTTTCTACGAACCTGGCGACTTTCTTGACTTCAATGGGCGCTGTCTGTACCCTCACGAACAACCGCACATAGAAATCAATTGAGAGAGACAGCAGCGGTTGAATATATCGGCCATAGCGCGCAGCGGAGGTTGAGATGGTATGTAGGACCAGCCGGAGCGCCTAAAGGCCCCATCAAGACCCGAAAAATAGGGTTTAAGTGAGCCAACTTACCGCTTCATGAGAGTACTCAGCCTTGACCGACACACCGCCGTAATTGGAATAGCTATGGCTTGCTCAATATCGGATCATTTGATCCATTTAAATGCTCTGGACCTACCATTTCTCCGGATAGTTGTTGGTAGCCAGGACGGAGAGGTCCGTACATGTCACGCACAGAAGGCCTATATTGCCCCCAATGAACTTGAGGTAGAAATTGACTTAGCTGGTGGGGGGCGGCATACCTCCGTCTGCAACGCATTGAACGGCAGCGTCGATGAAGGGGGCAGCAGTTCCATATGGATCCAGATCGACGACGTCAACCCGGTTGCGCTCAGGGGAATGCGAGTACATCAGAACGCTGGGAAAAAAATCCATCAAGCATCGATCACCTTGGCAGCGATCCGAAAGGCCAATATTCACCGTGCATCGCCTTCGTTCACCCGGACCTTCCCTGGACCGGGACGCTCAGTCCCCTCTGGGCCCGGTCCGCTTTCATCAATGGCTGTGCCACCACCTAAACCGTTCAGCTCTACATTTCGCGTCATTGCGGCTGTGGCCGCCGGTGACAGATCATTCGCTATCACGTATCTGTGGGAATTGACGTAAGGAAAAGGGGAAGTGTGTCAGATAGAATGGCAGGGCCGACCTGACGAGGGGGATTTCTTTCGCATAACGAATTGAGCGGAGGCCGGTAGCAGAGAGGGCTTCCAATATAACGGCCTCGTGGGGTCGGTACTGCCCAAAATGATGGTTCAGAACGCACAGCATCGAGGGCGCAGATCATTACCTCCGCGTCCTTTGCCCGAACTGTAGGGTCCGGGGTAGTATCACCGATGTCCTCAGTTTTTGCGTCCACATCTGGTGGTACTGGGGCACTAACGTCCGTGAAGGGCACTGCATGTAAGATATGTGCAGAGTACTCACGTTTCTTGCTCGGCACTCTTATCAACCTTGGGGCGTTTCCTTTTCTCTGTTCTCATGAGTCTCCTCTCCCGCGCCTGCCTCCATCGTTCTTCCTTGGTTCTGTTCAGCTCTTCACTCCAGACGCGAATGGCGGCGACGCTCAGGTCTCTATTGAACTCCTGTACAGGGTTAAGGAAAGCCTCGTTGTTGGACGGCAGTAGTATGTGGGATGTGTTCTCGGTATGGAGTGTGAAGCCATCGGGGACAGTAATAAAATTCGGTGAATGGTTGGCCATGTGTCTCATATACCCCAATACCCTGCTCAGGTGAACGGTACGGGGAAGAATACTCGCCAGTCTGAAGTCAAATACAACCGTAAGAAACTTAGAGGTGAAGTTACGTAATACAAGTAAACTAGTGCTAAGCGCTAAGCAACTGTCCATCAGTTGTAGTAGTTCAGTTGTCCATCGTCAACTCGTAGCTGATGTATATACAGCTATACAGTAAGCCTTGAACCAGAATCCAAATCAATTGGTTCACCGATCAAAATCCGAATTCCTCGACCACAACATCAATCGATCCGCTATTGTCACCTTGCTTAAGTCGCGAGGGATTAATCTGAGCCGCAACCGCCTTTCGGACAACGGCATTCAATGTCGTCGGTCCACAGCCTCCAAAAAATATCTCAGCGATCCAGAAAACGACTTTGGAATAGATCGCTCACATGCAACGACGATACGACCATTAGCCATCTCGACTTCATCTCGCAAAATCAAATCAACCTTTGGCCGTCCGGGCCTCGCAAACTCTGCCATAATGCTAATGTCTCGCATCTCCTGTTCGCCGAGTTCGAGTTGCGGTTCCTCTATCGTTTCGCGCATTAAGGATTGCATGCTTGGCGCGTGAGAGGCAACGGAGACCGTCGACAGTCGCTTGGCGTGTCCCATACTAGTAGATCCATCCCCGTGTTCCGACGTATCCCATTCAAGAGGAGATGGCGCTCGTTGCGTGGACGAAGCAAGAGATTGTACAGATAGACGCGAAGATCTGGCAGCTGCCTGATGCCATCCAAGGGTATCGCCGCTAAAAGTAGTAGAATCCGCCTCAAGGCGAGCGGGTGGAGACAGCTGCGGTTTGCCAGCCTCCGTGGGAACCGTTGGCAGGTTGGGCAACGCCTTTGAACCACCTCTCGTTCCCGAGGCTCGCTTCGTTCTGCGCGATTCTTTCTTCTTGCGCGTAATCGCACGACGCATCGTACCTTCTTTCTTGACCGCACGACTGAGAGTACTCTCGCCTGGTACTCGGTCGTCATTGTCCCCATCGAAGTTAGTAAGATCTAGCTGATGCTCTTCGTGGCCCAGTTCTCCGTTTTCAGTATAGCCTCCGGTGTAGTAACTTAGATCTACATAATCGTCGTCGGGCATTTGTGCATCGATGAGGTCAGTTTGGTCAAGTTCGACGCCCTTTACATCAAATGTCGAAATAGTAGCTGATGAGAACGATGTATCGGGGGTCCCACCAAGCGGCATCGAACTGATGGTATCGTTGAGTCCCAGGGGCTGAGAAACGGGAGGGTTGAAGTTGGTCACAAAAAGGTCGAGTTGGAGAGCTTCCGGTGGAACAAGCGACTGACACCTATATAGAACGCTTGCGCACCACTGCAGATGGGCTGTGCGTCGATCATTAGAAGATCGTTCTTTCAATAGCGCAGGAACAGACATGAACTCACCGAAATCTCGTAAGATCCATACGAACCGGATTCGTTGCGTGGAGAATCTCGTGTATCGGCCCACAGTACCACCTAGAGACTGGCCATCCCTCCCGGCCATGCACAGGCAAAGATATTCCAGGACAGAAATTGCGAATGACGCCCCTGATCCGCCACAGACAATCACAGCAGTTGAATACATGCCCCAATCAATCCGCGCCGGAGATCCAAATGGGCCGTCTACCCAGGCCTTCAAAAGTACGCCAGTCGGTGGTAACATTGTTCCCGCCGGAACTTCCCCCGTTGGGTGTCGTTGTCCGTGGGCGAGGAGCCCAACTATTGTCGTCCATAGTTCCTTGGTCCAACCGTTTTTCGCACGAATGAGAAATACGACCATTCGGCCGTCATTCCCTAGTTTCTGTTTGTCACAGACGGATGCACAAGTGAATGGGTGCGTATTAAATTTGGACAAAGACGGTATGCAAATGAAAAAGTGCTGGCCTGGAGCCCAGGTGAGGTGGCCAGGGGTTATGATACGCAATCGTATGGTGCGACCAGCAAGGATCTCTGCGTGGGCATAACCAGGGGGGATGGAAAATGTGGACGGGCCCGGGGGTAGGAGTGAATGGGTGGACGAGGAGAGGCGAGCGTGATGATAAAGCGGACGCTTTGTGGGTGGAGCGTGCGAAGAGAGGAATGGGGACCGCAAGTTGACAGACTCAACATCAGGAAATACGGAATGCATTTCCCAGCCTTGGCCGTGGGCGGAGACCTTCTTGCCTGCCGAACTAATGGGTGAGATGGAGAAGCGATCACCCAGGAAACCGTTCAGATATAGCCAGGTAATTGCCCTGAAGGATCTCTCTCCTGCCCATAGAAGGAGGGCAAACCAACACCACCACCACAAAGGTGGGTGATGGAGTGCTGACATTATGAGAGTGGCGGGGACGAGGATAACGTGGAGAGCATAGAACCTATCATAGTACTTGTCTCGGATGGGTCCCAATGACAGCAAAATAAGGAGCGTGAAAAAAACAAATGCCTGGATGAACCGCAGGTAAATATCACACAAGAAAACGCGAACATCGACAGAAACTCACCGTCCACGCGTACCTGAATTTCGGGTAATGCCATGCGTAGACATATGCGATGTCGTCCGTACTGCTACGTCTATCCTTGAACAATTGCACGCTCCAAAATGTTACATGCAATGCCACCAAGGCCCAGATAAGTCGACCGATCCAACGGTGGAGCCATATGAGCTTGTCGGAATGCAGATTTGTGAAAAAAGGTACGGCGAAAATTGCGAAAGGCGGCCGCTTGAGAGCGAAGAGGATGCAAAGCGGGAAGAGGGCAAAAGCCATGAGACCTGCCCTGTTCCCCGAGCTCCACCAGGCTTTATGGACGGTATATTGGGGGATATATTCGGCAACGGACGGCCCCGACGAACGGTGGAACAACCACAGCCTGTGCGAGGGAGCAATATAGTCGGGTCCTATGAAGGTGAGCCCCAGAGATACAATGATCAGCGAGGCGAGCGTGAGGAGCTGCGCGTTGGAGTGTAGAAGAAGTGGTTGCTTGTGGGGTTGGCCGCTCTTCTTGGCTTGAGCCAAAGAATGCTTCTTGCGCCATGTCCGACGACGCAGGGACCACTTGCTCCAGTAGGCGCCGAGAACCCCCCATTGCAGGCCAAGAAGGCTGCATACTGCGAAGATAAGTGCGACCAGACCTATCATCACCCAGAGGAAGTAGGCATATCTCCAGGTTGTGTGGCTCAGCGCGTGTATCTTCAGGTATGCCGTGATCCATTCGAGGTCATCGTCGAAGACAGGCGTGGTCGGATTGGGATTGGGCTGTTGAAGAGATGAGGGCTGTGTGGACATATTGGCGAGTGGCGGGTTGAGTTCGCGGACCTCAGGGGCGCGAGGAGAGAAAATGGACGGACTCTGAGCTGGCCAGTTTGGAGAATAATGGCGGCAATATAAAGTATTTATGCAAGTTGGCAAATTGTCAAGGTCTGAAATGGTCAAGACCGCACCGGGGCTGTCAGCAGACGGTAGACTCGGATAGGACAAAGACAGGTGTATGCCGCACAGCCCATCGAGGGACACGGGTCATATTCCGTTGAGCGGGTGAAAACAGACTTTTCGGCACGTGCCAATTGAAATTTGATTGCGTGCCGAGCCAAGCCAAGAGCGAGCCAGGATTTTTGAGTATTGGACTGTGGTCGGCTAAAAGCATAAAACCGCGTTCGGATAACAGTCCACAGATTGGTTTTCCTCCATGGCAAGATGTACAAAGAATACTTAAATATAACACCATAAATGACATGTACGGTACTGTATAGGGTATTGCGGCCAACGCATACACGGTGTGTGAAATGGCGCCCAGGCACGAGCAGGGCTCTCGGCAGAAGGTGTCGATCAGCGTTGAGCGGGTGTGCGTGGGTCTGGGCTCCGGGAACATGGCCTCCTCGCCCCTCTTCCTCCGTACCATCAATTCACACGCACGCGCAATCACCAGATCCCTCTGTCAGGCAGCGGAGCTTCGGACGATTGGCTTGCTTTGGGCCTATCTACCCTCCGTCATCTCGATCCCATCATCACCGTCAGTAGCGACAGCTTGCCACCCGAATCCCGGCGACCCTGGCGACTGACTGAAAAGTCGTGATAGCAGAAGGGACAAGATTGCTGTAAAAAGCACAAAGTAAGTATTCGTTATCGGGATAGGATACACTGAGATACCCACGAAATCTACTTCGCAGGGGCATGGATGCACCGTGTCGCGTAATATAATACATGGGAATGCCCGCTAAGACGAATGCTGGGTGTTGTTTGTGTTTAGCACAATCTAGACAAACCTGTGTTGTTTGGACGTACCAAGGACAGCCAGCGCTTCCAGTGGCGCCGCAATGATGGGCATGCACAGGAGGAACAACGCGACCTATAATCGGGGTCAGCTGTCGTCCCAGAAAAGGGAAAAACACACACAGCACAGAATATCAGGGGCGTTGTGATCCACGTTTTATACGGTCTACATGTCAAGCACTGTCATTCATCTTCTTGTTTTCGGAAGCGAATGACTTGTACCTCTCCAACGTCGGCTCTTTAATTCTCAAAATCACGAGACCCAGGACCTTCGAAGAGCTGAGTCATAGACACAGGTACCAGGTGAGAGACGTACGGTAAGAAAATAGAACGCCCAAGATGCCAAGACGGCGAAATTGATGAGGGAACGGAAGCCACCGCCTAGAACTATGAAGGCGATCGTGATGCTTGCCTGGAGAAGCATTGCGTTCAGGGGGGTCTTCCTGGTAGGATGCAACCGTCCAAACAAAGCAGGTAGATAGCCTTCCCTACCCGCAACGTAGATCAAACGTCCTGCCGTAAAAAAGGAGCCTGATACCCGAGTTGGGGTGCCCATAACGTGAAACCAAAAATGATAACACACCATTTAACGCCCCAAAACACGAGAAGGCGACCATGAATGCGAAGATGGAACCCCCAATCGGGCCAAACAGGGCTCGGCCAAAGTCAAGAGCGACTGTGTTGCTTAGGCCTACGGTGCTCTATCGTAGCTTAATGCAACGTGAAGGATTAATGGATGGCCTGGATGCCCTACCTTATCAAGTACCACGAAGTACGAGATATTTGCAAGCAGAAACAACAACTAAGGGCCAAGTTCAGTTGTTATGAGTATCGATGCTGCGGATAAACTCGAACCGTCACAGTGATCATGCTGAAGTGTATGACCCGCGGAATATTCCTTTCTGGTTCGGACATTTCACCTCCAACGTAATTTACTTGATCCCAACCATCAAACGCCCAAAGACCGGAATAAAGAGCAAGGGCATACGAAGAGGGACTTGTGGATGTGCCGTCAAATACGGGTGTTGTGAACGATGTAGTTGCTCGACCCCTTACAAGTTGAATTAGACCAAGTAAGGTTATAGATACCTGGCAATAGTCTTAAGATGGTCAAGAAATGAACGCGAGTGGACGCATACCAAGGAAAGGATCTAGTATGGATGTAGTAAGCATTGTTAACCCGAAAGTACATGTCGATGTCGCACCTTCACGCCTGTGAAGACGACGGCAACTCTGGTTCCCAAGCTTCGGGTGATAACGCACATAAAAGTTATCATTGAAACAGCTGCAATCGCAGTGACCTGAATGGCCCACTGTGGAATCTCGTCCGGTGAAACGTCGCTGCGAGTGGCATGCCAAAACAGTCTATTGAGGTATTCTGCAAATATGAGGCTGATGACGGCGTTGCCCCCTTAGGACACGATGAATTGAGTTGTGGCGTTGAGGAGGAAGACAGAGAAACGTATAACGTACCAGGTTTCAAGGCAGATATCGCCGTCCAAGCGAACAGGTAGGACACAAGCGGACCGTACGAGTAAGACAGGTATGCTTGAGCTCCCCCATTTAGTGGCATCGCGGATCCCAGCTCCGCGAAGCTACTTGCACCCGTCCAACCCAGTAAACCAGACAATGTCCATACAATGAGACTGGCACCAACACTCCCGGTGTTTGCGACAACCACACCTGGTGATGAGCTTTGATGATTCTAGTGAGTATACTCGCAGAATGGCACGGCATTGACGACATTGACGTACAATATACCTGAACCGATCTACACAGACATTTTAACGACCCTCACCCAGGGGGGAAAGTTCTCGAAACTCACCTGTAAACCTACGACCAACGCTACGCCTAAGGAATAAAGGTCCTGACAATCAACTCTAGCGCGGCGTAAGTCACGGCGTACCATTGATTACCCCGATGTTTTTCTCCCCAATGGCACTTCGAACTTCCTCCGACTCACTCAGGCTTGCGCTTAACGGCAATAGGTCCCTTTCGAAGCGGAAGCCGGACTGGGACAGGGAACGACCTCGGTGCAGCGCTTTGGGAGCTGCTCCGCCGAGTAATTCCAGGGCGCTCAGTGAGTCATCAGAGTCATCGGAAGATCTTGAACGAAGTGGTGATCGCTCCTGATCTGTGAATCGCTGAGGCAGTCGTGAGTCACTCGAATGTGAACTCATCAAAGTGCGGGATTGTCAACCGACGTGGCGTTCCAGTTTGGTTCATTTACTTAGTAAGCGCAGCTTTGCCTCGCAGATTAAGAACAACCCTTTCTGGGCTTACTCGTCATTATGACAGTCGTGGCGAAGCTCGATTTGAGTTTGTCAAATACTACTTTAACTAACTCTGAGACCGGTGTCAAACGTGGCATCGCACAACCGTGACAGTCCCTATCATGCGAACACCACAAATTGGACTTTACAGAACTGCTGAGCTACTACTTTCGTCCCCATGAAGAGCTTGCGCTACAATTTGATGGACTTCGATACAACGCTCTTGACACAGTTGAAACCCCTGACGTTCCTTTTGACTCAGCTGCAGAACCGACGGAGAATAATTTCCTGCTCACCTGCATTGCCTTGGTCGGTAATATACGACCAGTCTGCCAAATGTTTGTCGTCGAGCTCAATGCAGGTATACATGCGCATAGCAACATTCCCGTTGCCAGCTGCGTTTCTTCCTCCGTAGGATCCAACCAGACCTCCTCTCCGACGACAGCCTAGTAGTCAATCCTTGAGGAAACATGCGAGCGAAAGGGAGTTTGAGCTTACTCCAGCACATGATACGACCAAACCGAGCATCTCTATTCCAGCTTTCGCCAGTGAAGTAGATGCAGCGACTGTGGCAGCTGCAACGCAGCTCTCGATGCCATCGCATTCAATGACTGTTATGGATATGTCTATGACAGACTTTGGTAGCAGGTCCAGCCTCACACTAGGGGCCAGTGCCTGTTGAACAAGTGTGGCTATGGACCTGTCCTCCGCATCCTATAAAGTGATGAAAATGAGGGTCGTCGATAAGGTTTTATGTATCTTACTCGGATTGGTACTCTCCGCACTAATGACGAGAATGGTGTGAATTTGACTTCCACACTCAACTTCCCAACTTCATGGTATGCATAACTCTTTGACTGACGGGGACCGTATCTAAGTAAAAACCTAGTTTAGTACAACTGGTGGAGCATGATCATTGAGGCGACCCACACTGCACATGCGATTTTAGTGCGCTGTGTCTCGATGTATGCGGAGCCATTGGCTTGTTTTATGAAGCCCGTCTTCAGAACTGTGTGCGGCACCTTCGTTTAGTCAGGACCTTAGTGGAAACAGCTGTGTGCCTCGCACACATTGGTCGGATGTCCTCAGTCCGTCTCTGCCGGCGTGGCTGGCCTGGCTTCCAGCCCTTATACAAGACGTCGAGTTCTTCACAGTCATCTTCGAAGATGGGTTGAAAGCTCTCGTTTGGGCCGTTGACACGTCGTCTGTCGAACCCGCTCTGCGCCATTATAGTAGTGTTGTCGAAGAATGACTCAAGTTTGTACGGCCCACGGCTGCATGTTTACGTAATGAAACTGTCTTTCTCTCTCCCCAAGCCTGCAACTAAGTCAGTTGGCGACGCTCCTCCACTCAAGCGTCCGGCCAACTTCGGTACACTCGAGGGTGACATCGCCGACGATGATTCACTCCCCAGTGCACGTACCGGCAGGGCGGGAAATGGTGATCTGGTGGCACAAAATATTCAAATATCAAAAGCAGCAAAGAAACGCATGGAGAAGGAACAGGAAATTGATGCTACGGTCTACGAGTATGATGAAGTATGGGATAGCATGCAAGATGCGAAAGCTAGACAGAAGGAAATCAAGGAACGAGAGTCTAGGGAGAGAAAGGTGCGTCACCTCCACGTAGTGCCCGAATAATCCATTGAGCGTCCTTCAAAGCCTAAATATATCAGCGGCCTATTGACATCAGCTGCCACTCGCAGATTGGATCACTTAAGAGCAGAAGAAAAGATGATCCAAAGAGAGAGAGAAGCAGAAGGTGATGAGTTTCGTGACAAAGAAGCCTTCGTCACGCAAGCATATAGGGATCAAATGGCGGAGGTACGCGAGGCGGAAGAAGAAGAGAGAAAGCGAGAAGGCATGTACTATATGGCTATCACCTCATCATTTGTGCTAACATATACTAGAACTCGAGAAGAACCGTGGTTCATCTGGGGGCATGGCACACTTTTACCGCAAGTTACTGGAGGAATCGGAGCAGCAGCATGAAGAAACAGTCGCGGCGACGCAGTCGACTTCAAGAAGTGTCAAAGGACCGCAAGGGACTACTCCTAATCTCACCATCGTCAGACCTCCTGAGTTAGCTCCCAATTCGGATGCAGAGCTTGCCCGTCTTGCCCGCGAGCAAGGAAAGGATGTAGAACTTAACGAGGACAATCAAATCGTTGACAAGCGCGAACTTCTCTCCGCCGGTTTGAACTTATCAGCACCAAACACGAGGAGAATTGGCCTTCACGCGTCAAAGAAGCCCGATGCTCCCGCTCTGGAGGTCCATCGTGCGGCCGGATCAGCTGCCAGCCGAAGAGAGATTAACGAACGACGAATGCGGGAAATCTCTTCCCAGCTCGGAGAGGAGCGAGAAAGAGTTGTGAAGGAGAAGGAGCGGCAGGAAAGGGAGACCGCTGCTCGTCTGGTCGCGAGACGAAACAACGATGCGGACATTCAGAGGGCGCAGGAGCGATATCAGGAGCGGAAACGTAGGAAGTTAGATTCGGAGGAGACGGAAGCCTAATCGATGGTTTTCCTTTCCCCCTTCTTTGTCATTTAGATCCCAGCTGAATTAATTTATGGAACACGAAACGCAAATAAAAGCACAGAGGTCCCGAACGGAAACTGGCAAGAGCAATAACGGCATCACCGGCCCGCTAACTAAAAGTACTCCAGCCATTGCAACGACATGGAAGAAGGCGGCAAACCGAAAAAAACTATCTTCGTTGGAGGTATCGGCGAGGATGTAGATGAAAAGATAATTCTGGAAGCATTTTCAACATTTGGTGCGCCCAGTTAGCAATAATGTCCCCACTGCCTATCATTGACTTCATTTGTTCAAGGTGATATCATCGATGTTCAGCTCCCCACAAATGCAACAGGCAGACTGCATGAGAACCGTGTGTCTGCAGCTGAAAAAGTTATTCGTTACGTTGCTCATTGATGTAGCTGCTGATTTGAAGCACCGTGGCTATGCTTTCGTCACGTATTCATCCACGGGTGATGCTCAAGATGCCATCGACAATATGGACATGAATGAACTTCGCGGTAGAATCTTGAAGGTTAGCCTCGCGAGACCCATGAAAGGAGTGGCTCCACCGACTGGCAACCGAGCAAGTGAGTCGTATTCATTTGTATGTGGCATCTGCCAACATGCTAATCAAATGGCCCTCAGTTTGGGAATCTGAGGAATGGTTAAAGGAATACGCTAAACCGCTATCCGGGAGCGGAGGTGAGGAAGAAACACCGTGATGCAAACGACTGGTTGACATGATTCTTAGGCTTGCGAGGCCAAAGAAACGGAACTTCGGATGCCACAAAAGAAGATGGTGCCGAGGAAACGAACGACGCAGCCCAGGAGGTTCAGTAGTTCACAACCCTAACAGTACGTTGTAACACTAAACTCTGCCATACCGCCTAACTGTACATAGAGATGTAGCACCACAATACACACTTCACTGATATTATGGTGGTAGACCCCGAGACTGACCCATCTCAGAATCGTTGAACTGAGCCCTCGCCCGCTTAATATCTTCCTGCATGAATAACAACTCCTCCATGCGTGCGAGCTTTTTAGCGTCAGCTGGTCGCGATAGCGCCCTGCGGAAGTCCTCTATTGATAGACGGGACTTTTTTGTTGGGGCAAGGGCGGTTTGGCACTAAGCGGATAGGGTTATTGCGACGAAATGAGTAGAAGTTCCGAAGATGCCTACCACGTCTGCAATATACTCCACAAGTATCTCTTCCATGACATTGACGGTGTCATTTGAGGGGTTTCTGTCGTCTCCGAAGCCAAACATCAGGTTACGAACTGGAACAAAGGTTGAGTCGATGGCTGCACGCGACGAGACGAGATTGGACACACGTTCTTTGGTAAACAATCCTTTGAAGTTGGACTGTTTCTTGTATGCGCGGGAGGCGCCAGCTGCAGCGCCAGTTCCGGCGCTGTCACGGGTGTATGTGGGGTTATAAGCTGTGAAAGTAGTCCGCTGTGCGTTCGTGGGGAGAGTCGTAGTTCCCGCGGTAGCAGTTGATTGGGTAGCAACAGGCTTTGGCAGTGTACTGGTAGCTTGATGCTGGTAATAACTGTAGGAATAAGGCCATGCGGCACCGTAGCCCGTAACAGCAGTTCCTGGATATGCTCCAGTTGTGTAGGGGTATGCACCTGGCGTTTGCGGGTGAGTGTACGAGTAGGTACTATATGGATATGCCCCTGAGGCCGCCGGATGCTGTCCTGTCTGAGATGTGTAATAAGCCATGGTATCAGTGTTGTTATGTGTTGACCCTGCTTGAGATGGGGAACGGATCGAATGACAGTCGTGAGACCCACAACCGCAAGCAACCACGCAGTCCCATAGTCCCATCACGTGATCCTGGCGCTTTCAGGGCTCGACAGCTTCCTTTTGTGGCGTAGTTGGCCAAATATATTACGTTTCACGTTTCTTATTATCCTTCGCCGTTCTGAACCGAGTTCGACACACTCAACAATGTGACGACATCATCCAGTAATAACATGAATATGCTTACGACCAGTCATCAAAGGCATATGGAATACTAGACACCACGCTTATTTGGTCCAAGTGTTATAATAGCCTTGGATATATGAGAGTACAAGTAGTTCAACGTCATACAGCCCATAATGGATGTTCTTCGTTATTACAGGTCCAAATTTATGTCCTCCTCTCTCTTTCCATCCAAATTACTAGCGCGGTCTAACAACTCGCGCAGCTTCTGCCACTCTGTTGATATGGTGCCTCTCTGGTCTAACCACTCCATAACGTCATCTGGATTGGAAGTGTCCACGGGTGGAGGTAGGTCCTTGGCATAAGCCAGCCGGTCGTACAATCGTTGTTTACGAGAATGTCGAGAAAGGTCCACTTCTTCCGACAGCGTCCTGTACAGGTGATACTGGACCATGGTCAGCGATGGGCACAAAACTTATCCAAGATGTTGACCCACATTCCAATGTGATAGCTTGTGAAAAATTTGAGTTCGAGCCGCACAAAACCGACCAAGGTTGAAATTGGTGATATGGGAACGTTCGTCCTCAGGGGTCTCCGAATCACATTCATCAACTATAGGCTACGACTATGATGAGCCTAGACGAAACAGCGATAATCGGTAACAAACCCACCTCGAACGAAAGCTTGTCATAAGGGATACCCTTTAACCGCCCAACCACGGTGGATTGCCTGCCACCGAGGTGACAAGCATCGCAGTGGGGAAAGGCAAAGTCCAGCTTCGTCAGGGTGAGATCCGGATATAGTTCTAGTGTCTCCCTGTAATCACGTCTCCACACGGACGATGCTATAGAGTCCCGAGTGCCCGATATTTTTCGAGAGATGACCTGGAATGGGACAGAGAAATAGTGTTCATCTACGTGTTGCTTAGCTATTAATGACATCAGAGGTGTAAAGGCTCCTACCCTTTAGAATATTCTCCATATATTCTCGACGCTCGTCCATTTGCATCATGGCAAGGTGTACGAAAAGTTGACAAACGATTTTAAAGTCATGCCTCATGTCCTGATGACCATGGCGACTGAAGGCCATGGGGAGTTCGGGTATTACTGCTCCGTCGTCCTGGACGACAAAATCATCATCGATGTCCTCATCATCGTCATTACATCCATGGTCATCTCCATCTTGGTTGCCATTGTCCTGCTGAGAGTCTTGAGAGGATGTGCTCTGGTCATTGTCCTCACTCGTCTGTTCGTCGCTTGACTGAGAACGCATTACTCCAAGTTTTTTCTCTGTTAAACGTCGCATCAGCAGCGGCCATCACACTGTTGTTACACTGGCTCATCGACTCGAGCTCACTTTTCAGCTTGTCGAGCCTCATCTGAAAAGCGGTCCGTTTCTGACGGTCCCGAAAGCGAGACTGGATAATATCTATAAACGAGATTAGTTGTTTCCTTACACAGCTCGGTGAGATACTTGCCTGCTTCGTCGACCTCGCCGAGTAGATCGTCAGATTCCTCCGGAGTCGAGGGTCGGATTCCTCTGGCCAGTCGCCGGCGTTTGGGTAGAGATCCAGGTTCCGCGCTTAGACTACGTGCAATAGGACGTTTGGTTTTAATGGAGGACATCGCTCGTCTATTCGCGCTCAGGCTTTCTTCTGAATCACTGGATGATGAAGTGTCATGGTCTGCGTGCGACTCAACCTCGGTTACAGTTCTGCGCCTCTTCGCGGGAGAAGATGGCTGGATATCGTCGTCATCATCATCATCAGAAATAACCACTCTTCTCGGTTCGAAGTGGATTGTATCAACGCCACTATCCGTGTCACTTTGACTGGAGGGCTCAAAAAGTTCGAGAGGACCTGTTGTTGTACGGCGGCGGGCTGGCCCCGCCGGGTTTGTCCTGAATATGTTCAAGTTGTTACGACTTGGAGGGCTGCCGGTCTTTGAAGGATCTGGTTTTAAGAACCCAATGAGACTCTGCTGCTTGAGATTCCCAGAAGTTTTCTTTCTGCGGGTCATATTCGATGCAGGAATGCGGCAACGTGTAGAGCGTTTGGTGTTGTCATGCGGGTTTGGGGGCCTTGGCTGCGCGTGAGCAATCACATGACCGATTAAGCACCATGACAAGGTCGGCCAATTACTAGTTGATTGTAACGACGCAAGCAATGACTTGGCTCAACTGCTAGTAGTACCAGCTGCTCCGCGCTGAGATAACCGAAGATTCTCGCTCCGCACCGAAAATGCCATTTCACAGGGAAAAACCTTCGGTGCCTGCTCTTCGTCTTGAGATATCGGATAGTACCTTCGTTACGCCTCCATCCACCCCACCACTGGCAGGTGATGAATCTTCGCTGTTTTCCAGGGAGAGACGGCGCGCTGTTTCCAATGCGGAATTTCCATCTCGTCGCCCTTCTCAGGGTAACCCCACCAGTATTACATCTCTACTGTCGCCGACACATGTCCTACCCCGGGCCGCGCCTCCTCCTGGAATTTCCAAGGCGCGGGACGAGTCACAAAAGCTACTGGCACACGTTCTCGAGCAACTTCGCCACCGACCAAAATGCCCCTCATCATACTCTCCGCCTCTCCAGGCGGCACCAGCCGCCAAATCTATCATCCCCCGCCTCAGTGCCTCCAGGACGACCAGCGAACAGTCATTAATCCCTGAAAATGAAGAAATTTTCGAGCGCAGTTTTTCGCCAAACACGGCTTTTGACCTGATGAACCGACTGAGGGATGTTTTGGTGATCTCGCTAACCCACGGATGGCAGATATTTAGCGAAAGGTGTGTACCTTGGAAGACGTTCTTGGCGGCACTTCTGATATCCACACCTCCTGCAGTACCTCCGTAGATATCTTCGGAGGTGGCGAAGAGTTGGACGTTGCAGTCCCATCCTCTCCATTCCGTCGACGAAGGCGCAGCGCAAACAATGACGCAAGGCGCTTGTCATCTTCTAGAATTGAATCAACCGAGTTGCTTTCCCAATGCATTTCAATTCTTCAATCCATAATTTCGGAGGATTGTCAATTCTCATTAACACCGCCCCGCCCCTCTCGGCCACCAAACTCTTTGCAAGCGATCTCTCTGGATATCGCACTGTTACTCGTGCATATGCACGCAAAGTCTTATGCCGTTATCTCTCAAGTCGGGTTTGCACTTCTACCCGCGTTCGCTACATTCAAGCCTGAGATGTATCCTCGCTTGCTTTTATTCTTTGAAGGCACGCTCCGAGGTATGCTCCATGAGGAAAGGAAGTTGCGTAGCTCTACGGAAGGTGGTGCGGGGATCCTGAAGAGTCAAGGTGTCTTTTCAGATTCTCTATTCTCCTGTTGTATTTTTCTCATCACGCTGTTGTCTATAGAGCACTTTGTCGAACTCGAAGCAGATGACGCTCCTCCCCCGGTAGTTTCGATTCAAGTGGAGCCTTACGAGGATGCTCACGCCAGCCCCGGGGGTGATACCCACAGCTGGACTTCCCGCTCCACGTATGCTAGCCGCTCTATTCCCTCTCAGAATGCATCTGGGCAATCTCTGGCATCTTATCAGCTTCTTTCTCTCGTATCACCCCTGCTTGCCACCATCTCAGATGCAATCGATTTCGGCAAAGCATCGGCATTCACTACACGTCGATTGCGCCACTTGTTTCACATGATTGTTGATTTGAGGCTTGATGCTTCTCTCAATGTTCTTGAGGCTATCGCATATCATACACCAAAGGCTCGGTCTACTGCCCTCGGCCTTTTGTATTCTTACTGGCCTCGCGCAATCGGCCACTGCTTCGTAACGAGGCCGTTCGAATCACTGGCTGATTCCGATACCTCGCCATCGAAAGATACGCATGCCCATCAGTTCGTCCTTTGGCAATTCATTGAGCCTTCGGCTCCATCGCTGTTCGACGGAAATATATTGCGAGAGTGCCGATCATGTCTCAAACAAATTGTTGGTGCTGGAGTATTTTGCCCATTGTGCTTTTGTGGGGTGCATTTTGATTGTTATGACTACCCCGACGGCAACCTACTCATGCAGTATCCCGTTGAACCGGATTCCGGCACCCAGAGGGTGGTAGTTCATCGATTCTGCCATGTTCAACCATCAACAAGTGATCATAATTCCAGCGTACGGCACATCTCGGGCCATATATTCAGGGTTGTGAATATGTTCACCCTGGCGCTTTGTTGTAATTGCAAATTACCCCTGTGGGGTTGCCACAGTCAAGGTCTCAAATGCGACAACTGCAATCATTTCGTCCATGCCCAATGCATCCAATTTTTCTCAGATGCCACGCAATGCCTTAAAGCTCCACTCACTTCGACTCATATAACTACCTCACTGCATGACCTGCGCGGTTCTTTTGACAATCATTTTAGGGGCTTATTAGGGCTCGATCCTGATTCCGTCAGGCATCACGAAGAGAAGCTGATTTGTTCTGACATTCTTTGGGTCCAGCGGCAGATTCTGAGCAACGGACTTGCGCTAGGCTCCATTATCATCGAGGGTGGAGACGAAACTTCCAAGTTGTTCAGCCTGGAACTTCAAACTCTCCTCGATTGTTTCCAAGCCGCCCTACTCTCTCAAACATCCGTCCCATCTGAGATGTTGAGTGGCTACTTCGATGAATGTCGTTTCCCCTCGAGGACAACCTTACTCTTCGACTGGTCGACTCTGGTTTTCTTAGCGACGAGCGCTAGGTTTATGGATAGGCCACCTCATGATTCCACAGGGAACACACTTGATCCCTTTTTGGGTACACGATCGGACAACATGTCGCGACACGACATCTACGAAGCTATTCCCCTCCACCTCCTTCGCGATAACTTTGCCACCAACTTCCATATACACCTCGACATCGCGGCGGAGACGCTGCTCTGGCAGTTGCATCATGTTGGCCTATTTGAACTCCCGGAAATCTGTCTTCTTAAAACCAAAGACCTGCTGCAATACAAGGAATCACTCTGCTTGTTTGCGTTACCCCTGAGCCTCGATCTCTCTGCCAGTGTTGAGACCCTCATAACGGCTATCGAGGCGTGTCTATCGGACATTGACCTTTCCGTGAACGAAGCAGGGTTTCTTCTCTTGGTCAGAAGAGTATGGCCCACGGAGATGTCGACGGAATATACCCTTCGTAGACTCATGAAGTCCGTTCTTGGTTGGATTCTTGCCGAAGTGAGTAGTTTCACCTTCAGATTCAAGCCGACATGTGACTCGCCACTTGAAGGACGAGAGACTAGCTGTCATTCTTCGGGACTACGTCCCTCTAGGACGGGAACTTCCCGGAGTCCGTACGAGTAGCGTGCGTCAACCATGGCCTAATTCCGCAAAGAAGCTTCCGTATACTACATCGTCAAACAACGGCGGGGATTATGTCGCGTGTCGTCGATTCTTACTCGGGAGCTACGCCGCCGCCTGGTTGCTCGCACTTCACGACTTAGATGCAGTGTTCTATGGGACGACGTGCTTCGAGTTGGTTCTTGAGATCACTGGGGAGACACCTGAGGCTAAAGCCGGTGAAGTGGCAAGTGTTCTATATCCCTCTTTTTGTCCTGTGTATTGAGGTTTTCAAAGGTGGACGTATCATTGCGGCACATTATTAAACTCTGCCAGGCATTCGTCATCTTCACCACATTCCAGGATCTGTTCCTTCAATGGCTGCAATCAACTTCCATCCAGCCCTCGAACAAAGTAATTAGACATGTTTCTCTGTTGTCACCTACTCAACGTGCCAATAGCCTGTTCTGTCCTTACAACGGCTCCTAAATCGGGAAAGTAATTTGACTCAACGATTCAGCAGTGCTATTGAAGCCACTGCATCGTTGGCCGACGGTGCCAACATCACGGCCATCAATCCGTGGGGCGTGGTCCTCAAAATAGCGTCCGGAGATGAGGTGGGCTTACGTCGGTGTTTGCAATGGTTGAGCATCTTTGCTCGCTCTGCAGTCGATATACCGGAGGCCGTCTTCCAGCATTTCAAGTCGTTAACCGACCGTTTTAACTTCTCCGTAACGGAGACATTACCCTTGATCCACGCTACGTTTCAATGTGTTTGGATGAGGTCTCTCGGTCGACAGGAATTCCTCGGCATGATCAGCTCAGTGCATCGTCGTCTGTCCGTGGAGGTGTCTAGATGTTTGAACGAGGGCGAGGTGCTTCCAACTATGTAAGGAAGATTTTCTCAGTAAGAATTTTTGAGCTGACCCCCCTCAGAACTGACTTCATCCGACTATCTCTGGCCACATGTCTACTTTTAGCTGGCTGTGCGCGTGCCGACCTTGTTAGGCACGGTATGGTCATGGAAAGCGAAGTGCTTCAGCTGCCCTCTAGGTTTGCCTCAAACATACCAGCCTTACTGTAACATTTCTCATGCGCAGTACAGACGAAATGTCGCGAGGGGCACGGTTCCCGACCCAATTCACGTGGATACTGGCTTCATTCTTGCGCTTGGAGACTACGTCAATACGCGACAAGAGGAGATCAGTATAATCGTCGCCAAATTCCTCTATCTTTTTGTCAAGGAGTGTTCATTACTAGAATCATACGAAGTGGATAATTTCGTCCTCCGCAATGCGGGAGTACTTAATTTTTGGTAAGGGTCTGAATAGCATGCAGCGTATGCCGTGGCACCTACTCATCGCCTGGGCAGTGTATGGTCATTCTATGAAATGCAATCGAGTCATCTATCCTCAATTTGTCCCAATTTGCTTATGCGTATCCTTGTTGTTGACTCACAGCCCTTGGAGCTTCTCTTGCAGGCTTTATTGTCTTCTGAAGCTCCCTGGAAAACGCGGTAAGTGGCTGTATCTTGGTGTCAATGCTATGGCTCCTCATCTTTCCCAGGCTCCAGACATTGAGACAGCTATTTCGCATCATTCTTGACGTGATCAATCCGTCGTTCGCTATCGAAGACAGGCAGTGGCAACCTAGCGCAATTACCATTTTCTACAATTATTTCACTGCATTGTGGCAGGACCCTCAGGTATCTTATTTTTTAAATTACTCCTTACAAATCTCAAGATCGTCTTGTAGGAAGAGATCAAGGTTGCCGTGGATACCTGGTCGCAAACACTGCTTCCTGCTCATTTCGAGGCCATCACAAATTGCTGGAATGAAGCCGTACTCAAGGCGCCAGTGTCTGAACGTGTGAAGCTCGTCAACTTCCTCATACAACTCCATTCTCTGTTTTCTGGTTGGGAAGGTATGCACCATGTCTGTCTCGTAATTCTCTCTTATAATATCTCTCCTACTACTAGTACTTTCTTGGGTCGCCATCCTCAGAATTCTTTCAGAAGAAGAGTACGTGGATGGTCAGGATACCAGGAGTGAGTCCGCATATGTTCACGTAGTGAGTTTTCTCTTGGGATTATTCTGGAGCATAACGCTCAATTTTGTTGTCGGAGCCGAACTACAATCCGACTACTCACGATCCTGACCTCACATCCTTACATGTAAGTTATTTTCTTCGAAGTGATTGGGTCATGTTTCAATCAATCTTCCTCAGATCTCTGTTCTGCATTTGGGCTTGAGGATGATCAGTTCTGGCATCAACGTTGATCTCTTTACCTTGCTCAAGCTCAAAATACACCTCGTCCATGTCTTGGGATTTTCCAACGTCTCTGCCATTCCCTCGCCTACAAGCCAGCTCTTTTACGTCGCATTCGAGCGCAAAAGGGCTACGACTTGTGACGTGACGCCGTGCATGGACGAAATGTTTCCTGTGCTCGATGCTTCGCACCCATTCTCCATCGTCGCTTCTGTAATGACTGAATCGTTGCCTCCAAATGATGCCCCTGCATCGCTGCTTGTTGGATCCATATTTGTAGATATTCTTCTCGCACTGATCACAGGATCAGAGGACCTTCTTGACTTACCCTTCTTGACCATAAAGAGACTTATAGAGTGTCTTCTTGTCGTCATGTATAAACATGACATGGAAAGCCGGCCTCTCAGACACTTGCAGGGAAATCTCCGGAAGGCTGTCCTCCGGGTCCTGAATCTCGTACCAACTGGTCTCAACTATGAAATACGCCAGCTCTCCTTGACTGTAGCGCAGACATATATCAGGCTATGGCCGACCACATCGGGCAGCTTGGTCCTGTAAGCGTCCTTTCTTACTTGTAGAGGCCCAATGCTTATGCGCTATCTCAGCGAGTCTATTGAAGTGTGCTCGCAGGTACTCACAGATATGCAGCCCAACAAGGATGATCCTCTAGCATCCCGAGCAGCATCTTTCATCGGAAGTACTTTAGCAATGTGAACTTAGCAAATTCTCCGCGTGTCGCAGGCTAATGTTGATTTTTAACTAGGTTCGCCGAAAACGGGATAATTATTGCATTGTTCAAAGCTAGTGCTTTTAGTCTACACAAGCCTAGTCAATTGCTTACGAGCTTCACAGAGAACGCATTCCAATTCTTTCTTCGGTGTCCTCCGATCATGTACAGAAAACAACTCCCGCGGTTCCTCCGAGTCCCAGGGTCTGAGAGATATCCTGTTACGGGATGCTGCTACTCGGATAGTGGAGAATGACGCAGAAAGTTTCAAGTTGGTTATGCATAACCTCGATCTCTTCATCGAGAAGGTCCATAACTGTGCCTATGATCCAGCCCTCGTGCGCCGTGAGTCTCACCAATGTTTTTTTTTTTTCACGTACCTCATCCTCCGCCAGACATAGGACTTTGCCTCACAAATGTAGTTCGTCGCACGGCAGAGTGGCAGCCAGAAAACTTTGATTCAACACCACTGTTCCTAATCATCAGCACCCTCATAGAAAACAACCCAACCCAAACTCGAGTACGGTTCAACTGATGTCGCTTTTCCAATCACTTACTAGGTTCTGAAGGATTTCCTGATTCACGTCGAGACCATACTCCGGGCAGTATTGGCCAGATTTGTTGTAAGCCAGTCGAGTCTTGTTCGCATACTCGAGGTGGCAAAACATCTCCATCTTCGTATCAAGAAGCCATCAACGCCAGCAAACCTCAGGCTAGAACAAAACCGGATTATCTCAGTAGTTCTTGAAATCTATAGTGAGGGTCTCCGGAGAAAAAGCAGGATATTTCCATCAACATTAGCCGCAATAGCCGAGGTATATCCGTTTATCTTTACGTTTGATTGCCCTCTAAAGACTTCCAGGCCATAGCACAAACCAGCCTCGGCACTACCGAATATGATAAAGATTTGGACAGTGCAATAGCGAGGCTGGGGATGGAGGGTATTGCTTATTTACAAACTCGCAACCTGCAAAGTGTCAATGTGGAGACGGAGGTCAATGTCTCGCTGTCTATTGCAAATTTGATCTTGTACAGCTGGAAGGTCGACCCGGAACCATGTCACCAACTATTTTCGGAACAGGCCTCGGAGGTACGCCCTGAAAATTTACATACCCCGGGGCTAGCGTCGTTCACGATCACATCAGAAATTTGTGAGGCCACTAAGCCTCAACGCATGGAACGCGTTATTACTGGCTGCCTTGTCCCACAAGTCCTCGGGCCCAGGAGCTCTTTTGATGAAACACTTTTCCTCGTTTGTCACCGCGTATGGGGAGGCATTGGTCGCGTCTTCCTCCGCAGCGCGAAGCGTTGTGAACGCGGCCGCTAATATCAACCACTGCTACGCCTCAGTGAAGCTGTGGCTTCTACTCGAAAGAATGCTGTCACAATCGCCGGAAACAGCGGACGTCCGTGTTCCTATTCCTAGAGCGATGCCCTTCGTAATCTGGAATGAACTTTGGACCCCGTTCTTGGATCTCATTTCTGTGTACGAAGTAGACGTGTCAAAGGGGCAGGATACAGTACGTGCCGCATCACATATTCCGCAAATAGCCTGCGTTACCAGTTGCCCAGACGCTATGGAGTGCTACGTCGTCCGTCATTGCGGACCTTTTTCAATTCTTGAAGGAGTTCAATTCAGTTCTAGCGTTGGAGACCGCGGTCCACGAGGCCACCCTTAACCGACTTCGCACGTTCGGTCAACCGGAAGGTTCCAACAACAAGGTAAATTTTCCGAGATACTTTCGTGCGTACTATTTTTGTTCATCACACGTACAATGTGTAGCTAGCACGGACTCTACGGACGATTCGCGAACCAACGCCGAAGGTTCCGTGGGCTTCACTCGTTGACCAAGTCAAGGGAGATATTATCGCAGCGGAGAAGTTAGATATGTTGGAGGCGCGAGATAAGGTCGCAAACTTCGAAAGGCAGCGGAGAGAGTCCCACGCAGTATGATGGCTATGCAGAAAGAAAAAACTGTTGATCTTTGTGAAAAGTCATACGGCGGTGAGAAGGCGGCAGTAGCCAACTGTAGACACAAAAGGGGTGACATTCGGGTGGGTAACGACCGGACACGGGTAAACGGTATCATACAAAGAAACAGCGCGCAGTTGGGACGCTCAGTGTTCACGTGCGTCTTGTGGGCCTGGCAACCGACGTTCCTCGTCTCTAGCCAAGACGACCTCACTGAGAGACGTCCTTCTACGCTCCTCACTTCGCTCTCTGACCCTAAGACTGGGTACAGCGGAGCGCACTGTATGCTCTAAAAGTGGCCATATTTCGTCTGATGTATTACCATGCAATGAAACGAGTTTTGCTTTCGATCCTTGGGAACGTGAGATCGGATGGGAGTTGGAGTTATAATATTGCAGAAGTGACGAAGTTGATGTATAAAATTGCTGCAGGCGGCGAGTAAAAATTTCCTTGAAAAGTGAAACGAGACGTATCTCAGAAATGACGAAAAAGTAATTGAGACGCCACCGTAACGTACCGGATTATCATCGGGTCGCTTGGTCAGCGGTTCACCAGTTTCGTCATCGATACCATCGACACGAGGCCGCTTATACGAGAGATTATACACGCGGCCTGAAGGGAGGTGGACCCATCTATCGGATATACGAGCGAGGATAATATCATCAGGGACGTCGAGATTAACAACGAGATTGAGTGGGGAGCCTTGTTTTCTGAACCAAGCCAACAACCGACCTCAGAGATAAGAAAGAGCTAATGGAAGGAAGATAAAGTGACGCTGACCTGAGATGCGCATCAAGGAGTTTCCCCTGGTTCACCGTGCGAGGAAAACCATCCAATATCCAATGCTGGGAAGCGAGAATAGAATCAGTATATTTCTTGTCACGCGACTTTGCGGAATCCGCATGCTGCGCACCTTGTTGCGGAGAGCATCGAGCTTACTCGATACGATCTTCAACATGAGTTCATCAGGTAGCAAACCGCCATTTGCGACGATTTCCCCGGCGGCGCGACCGACCTCAGTCCTTCGGAGTTCGCGTGGTGTGAGTCAGTCAGTCCATTAAACGCCGGTAGGGGAGGGATGAACATGGCCCCAACTCACTTTTCGGCAATGTGCTGTCTCAACAAATCGCCAGTAGAGAGCGAGACGATCTCATATTTCCGCACGAGACGCGCCGTGAGTGTTCCCTTGCCCGCACCAGGCTTCCCGAAGACGATCATGCGAAGCACCCTCCCGTTGGGGTGGGACGAGTCTAAGCCCGAATCTGCATCAGGGGCGGCGGCTGAGCGGGAGTTGCGCAAGAGAAATGGCAGAGCGGTTCGGGAACGAGGGGATGTAGAGAAGGCGCGGCGACATGCGGTTGGTTGTGCAATGAAGCGGTAAGAGAGCATACCCGTGGATCGAGGCGAGGTCGAGGAAGGCGAACTTAGTTATCCCCAACGTTGGGCCTGACTCTAATATCCGACAAATTCTCGATTAGATAAGATCATGTTATCAATTCCCGCATCTCCCGCACACCATACACCCCTCGCACGTCTGTCCTTTCATTATCCGCTGCCACGCAGATAGCCTCCGCAACCTGGTCAACGTGTATGGGAGGCAGGGAGAGGGCTCTTGCAACCGAGTCAAGTGCCGATGATTTCCCGACCAACACATCCGAAAGTCCGTGGAGCAATCCCGAAGGGGTAGGCACGCCCTTCGGAAGGTTAGACTGAACCGTGGACGATAAGTCGAGGAGCGCCGCCACAGCAGCCGTATATGGTCTGAGGTGAGGATGATAAACAAGGCCTGACAAAATGCATCAATCATTGCACCTTCCGTTCTCACGTTCCGTGCAGTACGACTCACTTGGTCGCATATACACCCCACGGTAATTTGTCTTCGCGTTCATCATGCGGTCAATCTGCCCCTCTGCTTCTCGTTTAGTGTCGATGTACGCAGAGGGTACGACAGGTCGAAATATGTCTTCCGCAGATATGTAAATAAACGGTCGTGGGTTTCCCGATTCCGACACTGCCTCGGTGCTGTTCACGAACGCTTCGGCCACCCGTACAGCTGCTCCAACACGCACGTCAGCATGTGTCTTTCCTGTAACATGATCGCTAGCCCGGCCACAGACCCGAGTCTCTATTCAGCCTCTCGTATGCGTTTGGGTGTTCCTCGAGCGGGTTGCGCCCGACGCCCGTGAGACTTCGTAAAAAGCTCTCTGCGGCGCCTGCCAAGTCTTGTCTCCGCAGGGCGTCCTTATACTTGGTATCCGACAAGAGTGTGCCAAGGGTATGCACGATCGCCGACACGCCAGGGAGTAGATATGAATAAGTCTCTGGGCGCAGCGCGTCCGCCTTCAGCCACTCCACCTAGACAGGGTCAGTCCAATGCGAATTTTTGGCGAGGGGACAAGCGACTGGTGGATGCTACCTTTTCGGTCCACGTTGGCGTATGGCCCTTCGGCGTCTCGAACGGGCGTCCGGACGAGCTGTCGAATGCTTTTCGTCAGCTTGACGTTTGCTCGACTGTTTCACACTCACCTGATACTGGTAACCTGATAGCCGTGACGCAGGGCTGCTCGACAGACTGCCGAGCCTGAATAGGCAGTCTCTTTCGTGAGCACATTGGCTACAGAAGACTCGGAAAAAGGGACGACAAACCAATAAACCCATTACCCCCAACGACAAGAACTTTCCGCAGTGTGGGCGGCATCCCGTACTTGTGAACTTTTTTGTTCACCGTGGGATCGTCGAGTTGACAACGATCGCGGGATGAGGACAACGTACACGTACTGTAACAGTTCACAGGACGACTCGCGTTACGTTGCCCGATTAGGAATCACGGTTTTCAATGCGTTAAGAGTATATATGTGCTCAATTGTAAACACAACGTCGACAAGTAAAAACTGATCAAAAGGGGAATAATGCCTGCAATAGCCACGGCCAATATAAAGCGTGGACAGCGTAACTGGGTCGTCGTAAAACAGTAAAATAAGACCAGCTATAACAAGGGAGGGGCACAGAAGTGGGAATGATTGGATTCATAAATGGGGTCATCACCACTGGGGTTGTTACTCCCGTATCAAAGCTCGTCAATCCTCAGGAGATGTGGCCCATACACCCAGAGGGGCACGGCCCCACAGTGGAAAACAATGACATGGCAATGTGAAGAAGTGAAACTCGGGATAGGGACGGTAAATGAAATCATCCCACATATTCCCATTTAATACTGATTTGGCCAACACTCTTGTCGGCCAGTGCCTCGAAAGCCGCGACTGACATGTCGATGGAGTTCGCATTCGTACAAGTAGGGCACTCATCCGCGACAGTGGCGGTGACGCTCTTGCCATTGGCGATGTCGATGATCAGCACGTGCTTCCCACACAGATCCCCATTATAGAGAGCCGAATCTTTGACCGAAGTGAGTTCGAGATGAGTCGACCCCAGAGAAATACTCACCCATAGCGACAACGAAATCAGTATCTTGGTGTACCTGGCCACAAGCACCAGCATTGCCATTCTGGTAGAAGAAAGTGCCACTAGGACAACAGTCAGTGATCCATAAGAACGGACTAGGTGGTACGTACAAGCCACCGTATTGAAAAGCACCATCACCACTATCAGTATTTGCGGAGGAAGGGCTTGGAGAAGCCTTGGCAGGAGTAGAAGTGGGCTTAGTAGAAGTGGGCTCGACAGATTTGGATGGTTCAGGAGAGGGTCTTATGTACACAGCCGGCGACGGAGAACCAGAGGAAGTCGGGCCAACAGGTGGCGACGAAGTTGGTGTATAATGATCAGAAGACGCAGGCGAATATGAGGTCGGATGAGGGACAGATGAACTTCCGTCCTCACAATCCGAATCGTCGGACGAGAAGCACTGGCGATCGTAAAGGACGCTAAGAGATTCACCTTTCTGGGTAGCACGTTAAGTAGGCTATACAGTAGGGATGAATAGCAACCGATAATCTTACCAAGAGAGGGTGGCAGCAATTGTCGAAGAAAGTGGTGTTGTGCTTATCGTAGCAGTTCAGATCAATGTACCGGGTGTGATATGTATCATAAGACTGTAAGAGAAGTTCAGAAAGAGTCGGCATAGACAAGTGGTGGGCGAACCTCAAGGATGGCTGTTTCCCAGCCATCAGGCACCTTTCGGTGTCGAAGGACGTGACCAGAGACGGCAGAAACGACAGCAAGGGCGAGTGAAGCGACGCCAAGGATGCGAACCATTGTGATGAAAAGACTGTAGTTGTTAGAAGAACGAGTTGGATGTTAAGTGAGTGTGAAGGGAGCGGAAAGGGGCAGGGTCGACGGAGGGGAGAAGGAGGACGGGTTGTGAGAGGGATGAAGAAAAAAAAAAGATGATGGAGGCTTATAAAGAGGGAGAGGCGAATGGAAGAGATTGCTACCGTTGTTTAATGCGTTCTTGGCAACGACCGTCAAATGCCGAACGCCGACGCCGGCACCGGCGCGCAGCACCCATCAGGAACGGCCTCTTCCACCCGCGTCCGCGCACTCGCACTCAAGCCCTCTCATCCCACCTCCCAGTTTGTTCAGTCAGGTACACAGCTTTCCATTCTACTGCCCCTAGTATTTCATCATTACCCTTCAGGCATGACACAGACACAGGACCCTTTTGCTTCCACTGCGTCTCTCGACGTCAATCCCTTCGATGACCCTTTCGCTGACCAGGATTCTGTCAACAAGCCGTCTCAATATTCACACGAGCTCGCCGCTTCCCGGGTCACTGACCTTGACCGCCGGGAGCGTGATCTGGAGAGTAGGGAACGCGAGCTACATAAAAAAGCTGAAACGATCCGAAAACATGGTCGTAACAACTGGCCTCCCGGTGACTATCCTCTACGCTCCATTAGGCGTTCGGAAAGCATTCACGCTCATATCCGCCCGTAGGCTATCCTCTCATTTACCATGACATTTCGGAGGAAATACCTGAAGCATCGAGACCGCTCATCACACGACTGTATCAACTTTGGCTTGTCCTCCTAGGAACCTTGATTGTCAATATGGTCGCCTGTGTATTTGTACTCACTTCAGGAGGCTCAGATGGCGTAAAGGACCTAATTGTCAGCATCATGTGCGTACCCGCTTGAACGATTTCGCTAGTCAATTAACAATCCTTCGTCGTTTTGAACAGCATTGCTCCAATGATCGGTATTCTATCGTTCCTGTTGTGGTACAGGTGTGTATAGCTGTGTCTGCGTATCATTATGTCGAGTTCCTTTCCTGTGACCATAGGCCAATCTATAATGGATATATGAAGGTACGTTCAATGCACCATATCCGCCCGCCAACCTGCTGAATGCCTCCAGGAGCAATCACTGTATTTCTGTATGTGTGGTTGCGCCACGTTCTCTCTTGTTGCCTATTGGCTCATTTGTTGCAGATATTTATTTTTTCTTTTGCGGGTGGCACTTGGCATTCAGCTTGTATATGTGAGCTCCCCCACCAACATCCCCGCGTGCTTGTGCTGACGTGAATGGGCGATGCAGGCTACTTGGTATCCCAAGGTAGTTTCGTGACACCATTTATGTACAGTGGCCTGGCTTTTGACCCTCTTTACGTCAGCACTGGTTCAGCTGGTATCATCCAGACAATTCAGAGGTTCTCTCACCGTGCCTTGGTGGCCGGAATCCTCGGTATCATAGCTACCGTTGGTTGGGCTGTTCAGGGATTAGGAAACGCCTTTTATTATCGTCAGGTGGTTTTTTTCTCCGCCAAGTTATTACGTGGTTATTCACTCCGAGAACAGATCTGGGCCCATCACAGTGCTGCTGGTCACACCATGGAAAAGGTGAGGGATCGTGCAATTGTATTATTTGCGTAGCCAACCCTTGATATGTTAGGCCAAATCTGAGCTGGCAACACAAGGAGCAAAGGCGTACTTTACGCGGGGATGACGGTTGTTTCTTGTTTTCTTCTGAACAGTACAGCATGTAGTTCGATGTGAATGTGATTGTATGCGTCACTTTCTCTCATTTGGCCCAATAAGGCAAAGCGTGTGCACAGGTCGGAGATTGAACCAAGGAAGGAATCAGCCCGAGCAAGTCAATCTTTTTTTCCCTTAACCCTCCCTCGTCATCTAAGGTCAGCGCTAGCCATCATCGTTCGTCTGCCTGTTCACCTTTCCTTACCTTTTCGTCTAGCCAAAAAGCAAATAAAAAAATTCTAAAAAAAACTCATTCACAAAGCGGTTGCCTCGTCTTTCCTGTGTACGTTCGCCCATCCATTTTTCTCCTTCAATTTCACTTTTCTGATGATAGAACCAGTCGCAGAAAAAAGCCATAAAGCAGTAACGACCCCCATTCAAATCGCACTTAAAACATAAAATGTCTTCTTCGCCCGTCCCAGCTCCGGAGGTTCCTCCCCAGGTTCCTGATGCTCCCTCGGTCCCGCCCGCAGCAGCGTCTTCCTACAATGCTCCCCCGCCGTCTGTGGCGTCCGCTCCCTCTGCTTCTCTGTATGTTGGTGAACTGGATCCTACCGTCACCGAGGCTATGCTGTTCGAAATTTTCAACATGATTGGTCCAGTTGCTAGGCGAGTTTCAATCACCTTCGTACATAGCGCAGTGGATTGACTACGATTCCTGTACTCGTGCAGTATCCGCGTTTGCCGTGATGCTGTTACACGTCGTTCTTTGGGTTATGCTTATGTCAATTATCTCAACGCAAGTGATGGTAAGTAATCGTGCCTCCCTTTGTAAGCAGTGTCTCATTCTGGCACCCAGGCGAGCGTGCTTTGGAACAACTAAACTATTCCCTGATTAAAGGACGCGCTTGGTTCGTAGTGTTTAAGGTTTTGTCTTGCATCGAACTCATCCTCATTCCCAGCCGTATCATGTGGTCCCAGCGCGACCCCGCCTTGCGTAAGACTGGTCAAGGCAACGTCTTCATCAAGAACTTAGACGAGGCTATTGACAATAAGGTTTGTCTATCGCCTATTATTCAGAAGCGAACGTATTTACCGCTAGCAGGCTCTCCATGACACTTTCGCTGCATTTGGTAACGTTCTGTCTTGCAAGGTCGCTACCGACGAGCAGGGCCGCTCCCGTGGCTATGGCTATGTTCATTATGAGACAGCTGAAGCCGCAGAGACAGCTATTAAAGCTGTCAATGGAATGCTTCTTAACGATAAGAAGGTCTACGTTGGGTATCATATATCCCGGAAGGTCGGACACCACACTCTAGGTTGTACATCATCTCATGTTTTTGTAAAGGAGCGGCAATCCAAGCTCGAGGAAATGCGCTCACAGTTCACGAATTTATACGTCAAGAACATCGCCCCTGAAGTGACAGCAGACGAGTTCGTCGAGCTGTTCGCGGAATATGGCTCGGTGACTTCTGCTGTCATACAGTTGGATGATGAAGGTCGTAGCAAAGGTTTTGGCTTCGTCAACTTCGAGGGTCATGAGGAGGCGCAAGTGGCTGTGGACGCTCTTCACGACTCCGAATACAAGGGCAAGAAACTCTTTGTCTCTCGCGCTCAGAAGAAGGCAGAACGCGAAGATGAATTACGGAAAACATACGAGGCAGCGAAGCAGGAGAAGATGAACAAGTATCAAGGCGTGAACTTGTACATCAAAAACTTGGAGGATGACATCGATGACGAGAAGCTGCGTAGTGAATTCGAGCCCTTCGGTACTATTACAAGCTGCAAGGTCATGTGCGACGAGAAGGGAACATCTAAAGGGTTTGGCTTCGTTTGTTTTTCGTCTCCTGACGAGGCTACCAAAGCTGTCGCCGAGATGAACAACAAAATGATTGGAACCAAACCTCTCTACGTCTCTCTTGCTCAACGCCGCGAAGTCCGTCGACAACAGCTGGAGAGCCAGATTGCTCAGCGTAACCAGATCAGGTTACAACAAGCTGCGGCCGCTGGTATTCCTGGTAGTTACATCAACGGTCCCATGTATTACCCGCCCGGCCCAGGTGCATACCCTCCGCAGGGTGGTCGCGGCATGGGATATCCTCAGCTCGGTATGTTCCTACATCTAGGATTCTCAAGTGGCTCGTCTAACGTGATGCTCAGGTATGCCTCTCCCTGCCCCGTATGGTCAGGCGCCTCAGGGGTATGGTAGCATTCCTGGATACCCGCGTGGAGCACCTCGACCTCCCATTCCTCGTGAAGGCGGGCCTACTGGCCAACCTGGCATGCCTCGTGCGGCGGGAGCACCAGCTGTGGGCGGTGCTCCCGTTCCTCGCCCCGGCCCTCAGGGAAACATCCCGCCTCCCCGTGGGGCTCCTGGTGTCGCGCCACCTGCCAGCCGACCTCCGCAAGGCTACAAGGGCAATCCATCTGTCGCACGCAACGGACCTCCGTCGGTTCAAGCTGGCACCGCCCCTCCCGCTGCAAACACTGGTACCTTACCCTTGGATACCGCTCTCCTATCCAGTGCATCTCCGATGGAGCAAAAGCAGATGCTCGGCGAAGTGATCTATATGAGGATCGTTCCGTGAGTGTTCTTCATTGGTGGTCCTCCTTCTTATCCCCATTTCGAATCCAGTTCACATCCCGAGCTCGCTGGCAAGATTACGGGTATGCTTCTTGAGATGGACAACTCGGAATTACTGCATTTGCTTGAGTCCCCGGATGCCATGGCTGCGAAGGTCAGCGAGGCTCTGGGCGTTCTACAAGACTTCACTAGAGACGACACCGTCGCGGGTGCCGCCTGAGTGACACAATCATCCGCCTTTTGAAGGTCTTGTTCTCATCGAGACTCCTGTTGGTTCTGTCTCCGACGACGACTGGTGTTGGTCAACCTGATGGCTACTTCTTTTCGTATCACTCTACCTCTGACGGATAGGATCCCTGTCGCTGCTTGTGCGGGTTTCATGGTGGTTGTTCATTTATGTACTTGAAAGGAATAGAGATGTTGCAACTGCTTATGATGTGTGTTGTGTCGTTGTATGAGAATGTGATCGACGATGGTGATTTGAGTTACGGGGTATATTGAGTTGGGTAATATATCGACACTATGTCGCAAAGCAAACGAGAGCGAGAAAGAGCGAAACGAGGTAGGTGTGGTGGATCATCATATGGCGCTTACGCACTTTTTATGGCGTGGACTACATGTAACCTGTTCTCAATGTGCACGAGGGGATAATACAAGTCCCGCTGTGCGGCCTCCGTCAGCAATTTAACCTCCTTCTCTTTAAGCCCCGATGCCAGCAAGAGCGGCCGGATGGCGAGGATAAGTAGGTCAGACTCCATCCAAGCCAATTGACCGACGGTCAGAAGTGTCGGGTCTAACGCCGAGATGACATGCCTCTCAAGGTGCGAAAGCCAAGGTAGGAGCGCGCGTACCTTTTGGCCAAAAACCGACGGGGATGTCAGCATGCTGTTTGAAAACATGGTCATACCACCCGAGATCATGGACGAGTTCTCCCATGCGTTCCGGCACCGTCGTATCAACGCCACGCAACGTGAGCGCGCGTTGAACTTCTTCGGCCACAGCGCACCACCCGGGGATGCCTGATTTAGCATGAGCGGACGTAAACTTTCCGTCCGCGATGGGGCGAAGGTCAAACTCGATAAGAATGAGCACGCCACCGGGGCGAAGGATACGGGTGAGTTCGCTTAAGAAGTGGGGGTAATCACGGATCTGAAAAAAAGGAGGTTGAGACTTCTACTCCCTCGAGGATGGGGCGTGGGGTATGGGGAAAAAAGTGGCACGCGACCTACCCCTGAATGCATATTACGGGCGTGTACGACATCATATGAATTGGAGGAATATGGCAGGCATCGGCAGTCAAGGTTACAAAGTTCGAACCTTAGTTGGGGGGAAAAACAGATCGGCGCAGGGAGGGGGTGAGAAAGGATGTCTATGACGTGATATGCTTGTTGGTACTAACGTGCAATTGGAAGGTACAATTCTGTGGGGATTGGCATGTGAGTGGGTGTCGATGACTGGATGGAAAGGATTACGCCATCAGAAACCTTGAGCTTACCGGGGTTGTAGTGGTGCAAGGTCTACACCCGTGACTTCGACATGAGGAAATTCGTCGGCCATGTCGACCGCCCTGGGGTTTACGTGAGTCCTCAAATGCGGCGGCCCCAAATAGACGCGAATTCTATAAGGTTTGATTCACTCACCAAAGACCCCCACCAGTACCCAAGTCCAGTACCCGGAGCTTCTCCCTGCCCACAGCACGGTCAGGCGAGAGCACCTTCTCCACGGGTCCCACATAATTTTTATTCCCGAATACGAATCGGACCATCCTGTGAAACAGCTCGAAGCGCTGTTGGAGGAGATCCCGCGCCGAGTCGAATATCGTCATCGATAAGTCGTCGTCGTAATTATCCGACGCAAGCGAGCGGAACCCTACTACGCACCCTCAGCTCGTCCTCATCGGCGGGCATGATGTATAAGGGATTGAGGCTGTTACACCGCCTGCCACCGACGACGCGAAAAAACTTCTCATGATCGTGTGGTGTGAGGTCGACCAACTCTGGGGGAACGCATTCAATGCACATAACGTCGAAGGGGAAGGAGAGGGGGAAAACTCGAACGGGTCAAGCAATTGAAAGGCTGGAACCGGGGGGGGGTTGATATACTTCCGAGCGTGTGTAATGAGATCTATCGGACTGCATTTCAAATGTAGGAACACCTTGATAGCCAAGCCACCTCCGAGAATCGACATTTGACAGCGAAAAGGCCGCGCATGGAAAACACTTATCGAATTCGCTACAAACCCGCTATACAATCGGCTTGATGTCGTGCACAAAAACTGTTCTCGTGGCCTCCCCGTGCCATCCTCTGTTGCCACTCGCACTCACGAGGAACCGAGCGCATGGATCGACCACTTGGATGATGAATAATCAGACGATGCACAAATTGCCCCAAGGCGGTCATGAACTCACACATTTGAGAGACCATCCCCCCATGGTGGCCAGGGATAATTTTGAACTGCATTCTTCCCCTCGTCTCTCCTTCCCCGGCTTCTGCCGCATTCCATAGTCGAATATTGTCACTACAGGCGCTGAAAAATATATGTCATCAATCGTATGTGGCGGAATGGGGATATCGATAAGGGAAAGCGAGGACCAAGTGGGCACCTAGCCCTTAGCTTGCATCGTCACCAGGCGCGCGCCACTTACCAGGCAATGTGGCGCCCATCTGGAAATGCGACCACACAGCTGACAATTCCGGAGCTTGGGGGATTCCTGAGCGTCTTTAGAAGGCGTGGTACCTCCGCGGGACCAGAACGTCCGAGTTGCCTTACATCCCACACGTCAACAGTACCATTTCGTCGTCCGGCGTAGATCTGGCCGCCGTTCGGGGACCAGCACGCCTGAGAAGTGAACATCAGAACGCCCGAAATTTGAGGGGTCACACGACACGAAATGCGATTAGCGCGGAATTTGATGCCGTACCGAGAGGCACCACGGAGGGGTTTTCTCACTCATCCACAGCCGACCTACACCAGAACCAGAACCGGAAGGGGCTCGGCAATCCCACAGAACGACTTGGCCATCCATGGCTGCCGTCATAATTATATCCTGGGAGAATGCTGCGTAAGACGCTGCATCTAGGATCGGAGGTGCGTTTCTAGGCGCTGGAGCGGGTATTGGTGGAGGTTTGGGACTCGGCACTGCAACAGGTGCTGGCAACGCTTGGGGGGCAGGACCTGCAGATGGGATAGACAATTGTGGAGGGGCGGATGGGGCCGCGTCTGGAGAATCGTCGGATTCGCCTTCCGCATCGGGCTCATCACCAAATAATGAATCAGCCTCTGAATGTGCGTCCGCATCTACAGCCAGCTGGGCTTCTATGGGGTCATGCGAATCGTGAACTGTGGGTTGCGCGGCACATACGTGTATGGGCCTACCAGTTGACACGCCTGGATGGTTCGAGGGGTCATCCCCGGTTGCAGGGTGGGATGACTTACTCTGCCGTCCATGGTCGACCGAAGCGGAGACGTTGAGTGCGCTCTTGATTTGGCTGAACTGGGGAGGTACGTTGGGATAATCGGAGCTCAATGGACGGACAGCGAGCGCGGCCAACTGCGCAGCGTGAGCGACGAAACGACGCGTTATTTGGCCCGTGTCAAGATCCCATTGCTTGTAACGGGAGTGCACTCGTAACGTGATAATCTGTCAGCGGACGTATGACGTACCAGAGCCTGACCGTCCCATCCGGCTGAGAAAAAGCCTCGCTCGTCATGCTGAAGCGAAAGCGCAGAAACAGGGCCGCGGTGACCCTGCATTACGTAGGACAGACGGCCTGGTTCATGCCTTACGGTGAAAAGGTTGATTTGACCTGTCTGGGGATAGTGTTGATATCAAACTGTACGACTACAACGCAGCAACACGACCGACATTAGTTCCGGACAGCGCCCATAAGGCTTCACTGTGCAGGGCCAGACTGTGGACTGGTGAACGCCCGGCATCTGCGGATGGTGTAGGTGTTTCAGGGTTCTCCCACCATGACCTGATTTGGCCAGCTTTCAGGCTGCCTTCGACCACACCTGCGTGGTGGCGCTGAGGGGCAGTTAGAAATACCTTCCCATTTACTGCGGAGAATATGTCGTAGTCTCGAATGTAACCATCTTCAGAGCCCGTGGCGAGGTGTGTCATGCATGGGGTAGAGGCGAGCGAATGCGTTGGTACAGGGTGAGGAAGCGCACAGATCGCCTCTACGGTGTATGAACGCGGGTATAGCACCGAGGGTCGTAGCCGAAACCGATGTGCGGGCGAAGGGGACAATGAGCGCGTTCTTGACGACGGGGGTGTCGGATCTTTCCCAAGTTGTCAAAAATGATCTGGGGGATCTAGAGAAACGCGTACCTCGAGGTGATCGTTGGAGCGTAGGTGGAGGCGAGGGTAGTTTTGCCGGGATAACGGTAGGCAGCGGAGGAGCAGGAGATTCGACAGCCTCGGGGGCAACTGAATCTAATACAGCATCGTCGTCGTCGTCGTCGTCTTCCTCATCTTCTTCGGAGTCGTCCTCGTGGGATTCCTAATTGCGGGGTGATCAGCGGTTCTGTGTATGTTGCAAAGGCGGTTGGAAACAACAGACCGCGTCGCCGTCAGTTGCGTCCTCCGCGCCAGCCTCGATAGCGTCGAATATCTCTTGTTCGATATCCTCCTCTCCTTCGTTGTCGAATTCGGCGTCATCAATGTCTTCTTCGCTATCGCTACCGGGCATCGCAGAATGAGAGAAGAGAGTGTTGTAGACCCAAATCAGTGAACCGACGTACGCGGATCAAGGCGGACCGATGGGCGACGTCGTGTGGTCGTGTACTGTAACCGCTTACCATGGTGCTCTCAGACTTGGGCAGAAAGCTCAACGCTGCTCTATCCTCACTCAACAGAACACCCGTCGTCGACGAAAAGGTTCTTTCACACCCACATGATCCGCCTATATACCCACAGATTATAGGTCCTAGATGCGCTCTTGAAGGAGGTTTGCGCAGCGCTCCTGGAGTCTGATGTCAACGTCAAACTGGCGTCTCAACTGCGGCAAAAGGTTCGCACGAAAGTGAAGGCTTCATTCGAAAGTGGTGGAGAAAGAGCTAGAGAAGCGAACAGGAAGAACGTTGTACAAAAAGTAAGCAATGATCCTGCATCTCAGCTCCATCGTTTAATTACTTATTGGTGCAGGCGATCTTCGATGAGCTCGTTAACTTGGTCGACCCTGGGATAGAGCCCTACAAGCCGAAGAAGGGATATCCGAACGTGATCATGGCCGTTGGTTTGCAGGCATGTTGCGACGCTATTGCTTGTCGTCTATCCTTATCGCGTCTCAGGGAAATGGCAAAACTACGACGTGTACCAAGTTAGCTGTACACTATCAGAAGCGCGGATTCAAAGCCTCAATCGTTTGCGCTGACACATTTCGTGCTGGGGCGTTCGACCAAACTCGCCAGTCCGCAAGCAAGGCCAAGGTCGCATACTTCGGTTCATACACCGAAACCGATCCTGTGGCCATCGCCGCACAAGGCGTGGCAAAATTCAAGAAGGAGAAGTTCGAGGTGATCATCGTCGACACTTCTGGGCGGCATAAACAGGAAAGGGAGCTCTTCGAAGAAATGAAGCAGATTGGCAGCGCGGTCAAGCCTGACATGACTGTATTGATCCTGGACGCGAGTATCGGTAAAGGGCCCTGAACTTCGCGAAACTCCCCCCTTGACGATCCTCTTAGGTCAGGCAGCAGAAGCTCAGAGCCGCGCTTTCAAAGAGAGCGCAGATTTCGGGGCTATCATTGTCACGAAAATGGATGGACATGCCAAGGGAGGAGGAGCCATCTCCGCGTAAGTAAAATTTCCAAATTTCAATCAGTAAAACACGATGAATTATTTCCAAAGCGTTGCTGCCACGAAAACGCCTATAATCTTCTTAGGGACAGGCGAACATCTAACAGACCTTGATCGGTTTTCGCCTCAGCCATTCATATCGAAGCTTCTGGGCCTGGGGGACGTGCAAGGTCTGATGGAACATATGCAAGATCTGGCCACGCAAAATCCCGATAGACAGAAAGAGATGGCCAAGAAGCTCGAGGAGGGCAAATTAAGCATCCGTGACTGGCGAGAACAAATCCAGAACGTGATGAATTTGTACGTGGCCCCTATGTGGATATCGTTATCTCTAGCAGGGGACAAACGACGTTTCCAGGGGACCTATATCCAAGATCGCATCTATGATTCCAGGCCTCTCTCAAGACCTTCTACAAGGATCTGACGAAGAGGGTGCTCTCCGCATGAAACGTATGATCTACATCACCGACAGCATGTCCTCGGCTGAGTTGGACTCGGACGGCTCTCTGTTCATGGAGCTTGCAAAGGACGGTAAGCCTATTGGTCTCACGTGGCGCGTGGCACGAGTCGCGCGGGGAAGTGGGACAACCGTACGGGAGGTTGAGGAGTTACTCTGTCAATATCGAATGATGGCAAATATGGCCAAGCAAGCAGGCGGTAAGAACGGATGGCTTCAAGCGATGCAAAAAATTCAAGGCGCCACGGGAGGTCGTGGGCGTGGGGCTGGTGGTATGCCCACGCCTGCACAAATTCAATCCATGCAGGTACGCGCATCAACATACCATACCTCATAGGTCGTTTTTGCAAAAAGATAACGACGCCACTTTTACATTTTCAGAATGCGCTACCGCCTGGCATGCTCCAACAGATGCAACGACAAATGAGGAGCGGAGGGGGAATTCAAGACATGATGAAAACCTTGATGCAAAGCCAAGGTGGCGACCAAGCGGACTTGGAGGAAATGCAACGCATGATGAACCAGGTCGGTGGTTTGGGGGGATTTGGGGGATTGGGAGGAGGAGCTCCAAATATGGGTGACATGTTCAAATTGATGGGGATGGGAAGGGGAGGGCCAAGGTAGAGTTTACCTTGCTTGAGGACAGGTCATACGATACTGCGGATACGCCACCATTTCACCTCATGGGAAGATTTGCGTCAAATCAGGCTAGGGGAATGGGGGGGGTGAGCAATATTCCGGTGCTACTCAGAACCCTAATCCATGTGCCCATCGAAATTTTGTATATGATCATGACACGAGTACAACGAGTGTACGACGCCAGGATAACTCGAATGTGAGGGCGCCAATGCCTCAGTCCCTATTTCGCTTGCTCTCGTCTCCATCGCTTCTGTTCTGACGCAGAAGATTTGTTTCCGAAAATAAAGGCGCTCGTGTGTTTATCGGCTCCAGTTTTTCTAGAAATACGCTTGGGACCGGCAAATATGATCTCACAGATTGGCCGAAAGGCGGGGTCAGGGACGTTGGTAGTTTCGGCGGTACCATTCGAGAAGCCACTCACCACCCAGAGGCCCCAAATCCCTACCAAACCCGTGCTCGCCGAATAAATCATGGGGAGGCTCCCAGCACCGGATGTATTATATGAGAGGAAGGCACTCAGAAGGAAGAAAGATACCATGGGGACGATAAGCGGATGGGTTCGTGGTCCCTTCTTGTCGAGCGCAGGTACGGGATCAGAGGAAGGCATCTACGAATAACAAACTCGGTTATTTGATTTCGAAGATATCCCCGAGTGAAAAGACTTGATATCACATTGACAATGAGGCCCACAGCCGAAAATGCCAATAGAAGGCCGAAATGTAACACCAGGAAGGACTCGAGCGGTGTCAATTGTTGAGATTGGCCGATGGCGAATAGGAGGACGCGCGGCACGAAAATGAGGGCACACGACCATGCCAACAGGCTGGATCGGGGGGAGGGGGTTGGTCAGAATAATGGAATGCGCCTTAAACGATGAACCCGCGCCACGAACATGGTACTCGCAGCCCAAGCCCAGGATGCGGTTGTGCTCTCCCCGGACTCCTCGGGACGTGTCAGAGCTGGTACTGGGCCATCGTCTGCAGAAGCAACTGGCGGCATTGAGGATGGTTTGGAGAGATGGTGGAGTTCAAAGTCTGAGGACATGAGAGTACTGACGGATGAGTCACGGGTCAGCGCTGCGTCACATCAGTTATCACATTGTGATTTCCATTCCTGTCGGCGCAGTCACGCTCCAACTAGACTGATCACACGACACGAATTCAACATGGATAGATAGGTACAAGGAGAAAAGAAAGAGGTACTGTGTATGGAAACAAATATATGACGATAGAGGCCCGTTCCTGGGCTAGAATTAATCCTTCACCATCCCCCAGACCCTGTTCCCCAACCCCCGTCGTTCTGAACGAGCGTCGTTCGCTGGTTTAGCCCAACTGAATCAGGCTGTCCAAATCCAGAAGATGGGGGCGCAGGCCTCTGACCAAAAGGCGTTTGATACCCAGCCAATGGCGTCTGCCCAAACCCGGACACTGCCGACTGGGCTGGCGTTGCACGTCCAGCCATCGTAGAATGGTGGACGCTTTGCCCACCGTAGGGGTTGGGAGTACGCCCAGGTTGACGTACGGATGTGCGCCCGGGTGTTGCCATTCCCGACAACGCTGGCGTGCGACCTGGCGTGCGAGCCCCATATGGTGTCTTTCCCCCAGCACCACTCCCCAAATTCTGAGAATCGTGGATCTGACGAAGTTTGAAAGCATCACAGAGTTCGGGAACCCCAGTGGCGGGGGTGTCAAAGAGGTAAAAGGCCTCTGGGGCAACACGGACGGGCTGAATAGACTCTAAGTTGGTCACGCATGTAGCAAATGTTAAATGAGCGTACCCAAGTTTGAACTGTTGAGCTCTTGTTAGCCAAGAAACAAAGGTTGAAATGGCCAGGGCGCTTCCGGTTGAGGGTGAAACCATATGCACTTTTTGACGGGTTCGCAGCGACAAAGTTCTTCAAGAAAAGGTCTGAAAGATCAATGGGATGAGACGATGGTCACGGAGGTCGACGGATATACGGACGTAGTTCATCCTCAGGACCCGGTTTGAATTTCTCGAATGCCATAAGCTCTTCGACCCGACGTGCCAGGGCTTGGACATGATTAACAATAAGCTCATCCAAATCTGAAAATTCGTATTTTCCGTCAACCACTAGCCGTCCTCCAATGCTCTGCCCGGTCGGGTCTGCGTTTGGCTCAACGACGTCTGTGTTTTTGGGAAGAAATAAGTACTGAGGACAAGCAAAAAGCACAGTACGATTTAACTTACCGATGTGTTGGAATAGTTTATCGTCCACCTTCCAAGTTACTGCGAGGTGATTCATACCTTTCGATGAAGGTCTGATGACAACGTCACCTCGTTCTTGTCGGTCGAGATAGGCTTCGGCCTCTTGGGAGTTGAAGTTATGGAAGTTTGGATGTTTGATGACACGACGAGACCGGTCAACTTCGGCGCGCTTTTTCCTCTCCTGTAACTCTCTATCCCGTTCACATCTTGAGTAATTCCAGCATTCGTCGTGTTTCACTCGACGGAACTGACTGTCACCTTCCTGCACATTAGAGGGTCGAGCGGAGAGCTCAACGATGATGCTGTCATGAGCCAAGTCGAGCCCGACGGCAACTATGACCGCAGCTAATGTCTGTCCCTTCTTCACAAAGTTGTCAACACGTACGGCCCCTTTGTCATCCGCATCCGTGAGGTAAGGAGCCTGGATGACACCCTCGAGGCCCGAGTCAAGGCGTACGCCGACAGTACTTTGCCTGAGCCACAGAACAAAAGCAGAGACAATGAGGCCATCTCGCAAGGTGCGCTCTGTTTCACCCGAAAGCATGGTGACGACTTCCCAATCAGTGGGTCCTTCAAGTGGTCGTCGATTGTCACCAAAAGGCCTGATTAGTTCGGATCGGATCAAATTCAGTGTATGGCGCTTGCGTTCCCCTCCAGAGTCCATTAGGCTGACGGCAAACTCGTCAAGGTTGAGCTCATCCAACTTCTTCACGTTGTCATCGTCTTCCATGATGAGCGATACAACGTGCGAAGGATGTTCTCCGTGGATGTCTTCCTCATCGAGTTCAAGTGCATCAGTGGCCATCTTTCGTGCAAGGTCGTAGTCTTCGGGGTGAATACGCGTGGAATCCAGGGGGTCTTGTAGGTCAGAGTCTTCGGTGTTCCTTGACTTGGATGGCTTGGAAAAGGATGACTCTTGTGGGATGCGAAGGAAGCCGGCTGCGTTCAAGAATATCTTCGTTGTCAACAGGGAGGCCTTTACGAATTGATCTCGGTTCGTAAGGTTTCCACCCTGGAGAGAAATCAGCACATAGTATAAGAACGCAACTCTGTGGAAGAACGCACCAGCGAACCGATCTTCTTGACTAGTGCTTGAGCTTTCCTGGGGCCCAGACCACAAACGTAAGGAAGGAGGTATTGGTAATAAGGGTCCATCACAGCACGGTTAATGTCGACCCCAATACGGTTGACACAGTCAACTAAGCCCCGTTCCAACGCCGTCAAGAGTTTCTCCGTGGGGATCAGGTGTTGGTATCCCTCCTCGAAGGTAATCGCAGTAATATTCGAGCCCAGCGCGGCGTACTCATTCAGCGGGTTCTGCAAGTAGCGAGCGAGGCCAATGCAGTACTTGATGATAGGAGAAAACGCCGCAAATTCGTCGCCCACTCGTTTGCTGTGCTGGTACTTGCGCGCGACTTCGTCGAAGACGTACGTGATAGCAATCCGAGAGAACTCCTGCGCGTCGCTGGGATTGACAAAGGTACCGCCTTCGGCTGGAGTAAGATGTAAGGTTTCCTTGATCTGCGAGGATAACCTAGTGGTAGCCACGGAAAAACCTCCAATTGCAATGACATCGGGTTTACGGCGGCGTACGAAATCCCTGAATTCGTCCTGGTACTCAAGGTCATTGAGGTTGTCAATCCTAGTGTGTTCGCGGAGACGACCAGCTTCATCTAAAAAGACAAGCATAATATGATCCTTTTGAGGGTCACCTTTGCCCCAAGAGACAGCCAAGACGGCCGGTGTCTCCCCAGGTTGAAACTCGCCTACTTTGAACGGCGCGACGTCTGCCCTCTGAGGATTCTCAGCAGGCGGCTGACTGGTTACATGGGTATGACTTACCTGGCGCAGAGATTCTCCACATTGCCGGGCTAGTAGTTCTTCAACTTCCTCTCGTAGCCACTCGCGAGACCATTTGGCTCCATGAAGCATAAGATGTTGGTCGATCGTCTCGGTGATAACCCGCCTCCTCTCGGCATTCCAGGCATTTACGGTGTCGCTGAAACTATCGGAAACGAAGGCTGAAGACAGTTCGTTTTCGAAGTCGTTTTTTTCGTCGTCTGACAGTGTAATTGTGACGGTGACGAAGTGATTTGCCTCAGCGGCTAGAATATTCAAAAACTGGTGGTTTAAGCGGAGATCTTCCGCTGGTTTGTTAAGAAGGTATTTGAACGCCTAACGTGGCATAAGTAGCCGTGGCACATAAAGAAGTAGAGGCGTACGAAGTAGGGGTGGTGCTCGTCGATCTTGTTTAAACCCCTCTCGGTCGGTTGAACGGAGACTCGCGCGAAACTCTTGAACTTTTGCCGAACCACTTGGCGCAATAGTGGGTCCTTGCCTAACTCCGTAGCAATGATCATGCGAGCACGGCGAAGCAGCTCCGAGGCGGGCAGTGCCTTAACGGGATCAGGATCCACAAACTGTTCTGCATACGCTTCTGGTGCCAAGTCCTGATCGTCCACCCAATAGGACTTCGTCCCAGAGACAAAATTCATAACAATCTCGTGTGACCTTATCCCAAAACCCTTTACAAGACCGTTAGTTTGTAAAATCTGTGATGAATGCGACCATACTTCAGCGAGTTTTGAGACTAAACTTTGTTTTGCTAGCTCGTATGAGGAGATTCGACTAGGCAGCTTCTTCTTCCTCGGATTCGTTGCCTGATCCTCATCGTCATGAAAGCGTAATTCGAACTGGTCTCGATTCTTGCTCGAGTTCTTGTATTTCATTCCCAGCCATTCGGTAGCATCCGAGATCATTTCGACGCTATCTATCTTCCGCCGAATTTCCATCTCGTAGTATACATCGGTGACGCCTAGACTCGTATAATAGGCCTCAAGAACTCTTCTTCGTTCAAGAAGTGAACGATATTTCTGGCCAAGGTCAAAAACACGCCAGAGTTCGCCCAACGATAGCAGGTCTACACGAGTTCGAATATCTTGGGCGTTGAAATACGAAATGTAGTCACGCTTGTGCACCCAAATGTACGGAACTTCAAATTCCTGAATAAACAAGCACCTGAGGGAGAATGTGATCGAGGCAACGAGTTCTTCAAGAAGATAGAAGTATTGCCCGTCTTGACGAAAGTAGTCTCGCTCTTTGCGCTCCGATAAACGAGTCAGAACCCAAGTCGAGGCGTCGTCTAGATCATCTAGGGCCAGCGGCACAAGTGTAGACAGACCCGATGATTGCGTGAGAGTCGAGGCAGCGAGTTGGAGGCGTTCTGGCGCATCTTGATAACGTATCAAATCGTCTTCTTCCGTAAGCAACCTGTCGCGAATTTCGGACGGCTCGAAGACCTAGTAATGTTCATGAAAACAGGAGACAGAAGGAACAAAACGAAAGCTCACGTCTTGGAAAGTCGTGTCAGGTTTGACCGGGATATCATGGTAGTTGTCGTCATCTTCTGCTAATGCCCACTCGTAGTCCCGGCCGTCACCAAAGACTTCATAGATTTCATCCCAAGCGCTGAGGTCGATCAGCAGCCAGTGACAACACTACTGACTCTGAAACTTACCTTGCGTCAATACCTGTCAGCTCTGGGTGGGAACCGAGGGCCTTTCGTCGTTCCTTTTCTAACCGCCTCCGCTCCCTCCTCCGCTCCTCTCTTTCCTCTTCGTCCATGTCACCAGGACCTTCCTCTTCATCGTCGTAGTCAATGAAATTATCCATGTCGTCCATATCTTCATCGTCCTCACGCCCTCCAATACCCTTCTCGTCATCCCAGATGCGGGAGATGTCATTTGTCCGTGACACGACTGGGCCTCCAATGTCAAGGTCATCTTCGGAAGACTCGACAACCGACTTGCGCCTGGATGTGGACGCAACAGGAGGAGAGCGGGAATCGCGTCCGCGTCTTAGGCGAGTTAATTTATTCTTGCTACGCGCAAAGGTTTCCCCTGTGTTCTCCTCAAGAAGTTCAAGGTCATCATCTTCTAGAACTTCGTCTTCATCTAGGGCTTATAGTCAAAGAAGCTCATGTCAGACTATCAGCTCGAGAAAGACGAAATGCACCGACCTCGCCGATGATGATGCTTTTTACGCCTTTTACGCTTCCGCCTCTTCTCTTCCTCATCATCTGGAACCTCTTCTTCCTCCTCCTCCTCGTCCACAATGAAACCCTCCCTGATTCGACGCTCCTCCTCCTCGTCTTCTTCGGGTTCTTCAGAGCTATCTGCAGAAAGGGCGTCATTGGTTCCATTTTCCTCTGCATTCACAGGCATTTTATCGTCTCCTTGTCTCTGTCGAGACTCAATCTCCACAGGAGGAGAAGACATTATAGAGCGTCAGAGATTGACGGTGGGCGAAAGAGCTGTGGGCAGGCACAAGGGACAAATCGAGTCGAGCGCTGCACGTTCACGTCCTTTCGTTGACCACGTGCAGAATAGATTAGTCAGCATATCATCTTCTTCACACACCATCAGATCTCTCAATGCGTATCGAAAAGTGTTATTTCTGCTCGAAGAGCGTGTATCCTGGTCATGGTATGGGATGTAATACATATTCATTCAACCATTTATTGTGATCATATAGGCAGTGCTTTTGTCAGAAATGATGCAAAGGTTTTTCGGTTTTGCACCTCAAAGTATGTCATGGTTTCGTCGCTGCCAATAAGTTTTGCTTACACTCATACTCTACTTATAGATGCCACAAAAACTTCAAGTAAGACATTCGTTATTCCTTCTGCTTCCGCACGTTCCTTAAAGCGCGACTAGGATGAAGCGAAACCCACGCAAAGTACGGTGGACTAAAGCTTTCAGAAAGGCCGCAGGGAAGGAGATGGTTATCGTACGTATCTGCTTTTTCTCCTCTCTTATTCTTAAACCTATCTACCTGGATCAATCGTAGGATTCTACCATTGATTTCGAGAAACGCCGGAATGTCCCGGTTCGCTATGACCGTGATCTTATACAGACCACGCTACACGCAATGAAGCGGGTTGCGGAAGTCAAGAAACGAAGAGAGCATGCGTTCTGGAAGAATAGGTATGTGGTGAAGCTGTCACGTTAGGAAGGAAGCTAACAATGTCCAGGATGGCTACGAGTCGGGAAAAACTCAAAGTTCATCGGAAGAAGTTATCGGATAGTCGAACTTCTGTTCGCTTGCTCGAACCAATAGTCAATGCACCATCACCAGAGATGATCAAAACAAAAATCAGGTCAGTCGAGAAGCCTAGTGGTGCCCTCGTTGTTGGAGAAGGTCGATCCATGGGTATGGAGGTTGACTAGCCTTGGAATTGATTGGTGGCGCGGATGGCAGGTGTTCTTGTATCTACACGCGAGTAACTTAATCGTGTTGCGTCATCATACAGGTACATGAACTGAGAGCGACGAAAAGCATAGAGGATATATGTGTACATGAGAGTGTGTTCATATTCAGTCTATCGATGCTTGTACTTTGCGGCATTCTCGTGGCGAATCTCTGGGTCCATGGTATTATGAAGCCCAAGCAAAGTTTTACTGACAGCCTCGCTAGCGCCAATCATGGGCCTCAAGACAGCAATTGGCACTGCTCGAATAACGGCACGAACAGGTCCCTAGATGAAGGTAAGTCGAATACGCGTAAGAACGAGCATCGTAGAACATGCCTCGCTTCCCGAGCGTTCGAAAACCTCCATAGGTACTGCAAGAATGGTCTGGGCTGCAGAGCTGAGATTTCGTCTCATGCTCGTGTACGCCGATTGTATACCTTCCCGGATGTCGACCGGTTGTTCGGCATACCTGCTGATAGGATCTGTGGTCTCTTCGTCCGAAGCCGAATCGTGAAAGCCTGTATCAATGGCATCCTCGGATGGATGCGGGACTGTTTCAGCGAGGATGGTCTCGTTGAATTTACTTCCCAGTACGTTCTCCGCCTGTTCCAGGATGACCTGCGTTCCGGTTGCCAGTTGCGCACCAAGTTTGACTGCTTCTATCGCCGTAGACCTGACGAATGACTTCGTTCCCTTCTGTAACCCACGCACCACGCGCCCATCCTTCCTATACTGAGCAATTGGCAGCAGAACTAGGTCTGCAACACCGGAACCGACGTTCACAACTGAGCGGATAGGTGAGACACCGGAGACCACATCCGCAAGTTGGGTGGCTTTGACGTCGGGGGTCCACAAATCGTTCAACATGTCAAAAAACCTCGGCCATCCAGCAACCTTATGAGAAGGTATCTTCCTTAGATAAAGAACGAAGAGAAGGATCGATTGCTCACCCCGAAAAGTGTGAGATGTCTCAATGTCATCTCCGCACCGTCAAAATGGAAGAAATTCATTAGTTCGATCGTCCTTCCCTCCCGCAACGCTCGGTAGTCTACCCGTCTTGGTTTATAATCCAGTTTCAGTACGACTGGATAAACCTCTGCTCGTTCTGTGATACACCCATGCCCCATGAGGTTAGAGTGGTGCCAAACGATGAAGAAAGCTTACGGAGGTATGCTTCGGTTTTGGGCTCCGGCTCCGATGGCATATTGGGATTTTGGAAGGTGAAAAATTTCTTGAGAAAGTCCAATGCATCTTGGTCAACATGAAGACGAAGGGGCAAGATTTTAACCTAGAGAAATCAACCATCTTGAAAGGCTCCACGACCAGAATGCCTTAACTCACGCGTAACCTGGTCTCTTCTAGGGTATTTCCTGGCACCGGATGAACACCACGTAGTTCAATGCGAACCATGTCAGATCCTGTCTCTCGAATGTTCCCGCGTGAATCGGAGCGAAGAGCTGTGAGGAACTTTCTCCAAGTAGATGTCTTCACATGGTCTAGGATTTCGACATCTTTAACCGTAGCAAAGGTTCTAGACACGATTTTATCATTCGGAACAAATTTAAGAGTTTCGAGGAATAAGCCAGATAGGTGGATTTCAATGCCGGGACTCCGTGACCTTGTTAGACGTCGGCCATGACGTCTTGGATGTGGGACATTTGGCCTTCCAGATGACGTAGGTCGCAAAGATTGCCAAGAGCTGACGCTAGCTGTATCATTATCTTCCCTTAACTGCTCGTCTATGGCTGCAATAAGTGCATCAGGCTCCATTTCATCGGCATCCTGATCCAGTCCAACATGAATGGAGTTGAACAGGAGAGTATTTGTATAATCAATGCTGGGGTCGTATGCTTGTCCATCGGCAACCAATTGTTTGATTCGAGTGAGGCGTCGTTTCATTTTCTTCACTTCATCTTCGATAACTTTACGAGTTGTGACCCAGTCATAGCCCTCGTAGAGGAACAATTTGATATCGCCTTCACGAATGACGATACGATCTAACTCGTCTGCTAGCCTAAATGATGATTATCATCTGGAGGACATAAGAAAAGATGAGTGGTACTCACTTCGGACTCGTTTCGACTAACGCGGGCAATGTGTTGAAGAAATTTTCGACGCCATGCAGCCCACTCGGATCAAGAAGTTTGATGGTCTCGCCACCTACGCTGGATATGACACCTTTGTCGGCAGGATAAGACGGCGGGTTTGCGCTGCCCATCTGTTTACTCTGGCTTGAACCATCCATATCTAGATCATCATCATCATCGAGTTCGCGGAGACCTGCTGCAGCTCCAAAAGATACATCCAGGTAATCGGGGTTGGAAGGAAGGTCATCATAGATCATATCCGGAGCCGCACCGACTTCTGGGATACTGTGAAATGCGTGCTGGTCGATTGAATCTGGACAAATTATGTCACCATGTCAACAGTACAAAGTAATGCAACACTTACATGTGAGTTCGCCTGGGGAGCTTTGCTGGGCAGACACGACTGTTGGTCGCCTTGGAAGCGGCCCAGAGGGAGTATTTCTGGCTGGCTGTTACACGCGATCTGCGATTTCCCCATAAATAGCACATACGGTTGACTGCCTTCAGCCTCAAGCGCTGTTCCAAGATCACCAAAATACAACCCCAAAGAGGACCCCGTATCAGCACAGAGGTGAATGCGGATAGCGACGCGATCAACGATGATCTAAAGCTTGCGTTAGGAGGAGGATGTCATGATGGGTCATTAGGTGGCAAACCTCGGATTGAGCCGTCGATTCAGATTCATTGAATCGCCTGAGCGTAAGCGCAATATCGGAAACATCACTAATGAGCGCATATCCCAATCTCTTTTGTTCGAGTCAAACGTGAGTATGGACCAAGCGATCGACGACGTGCCTTCCAGTATAGTGGTCCTTGAACTTCGGGCTGACTTCGGTTATTGGAGTCTTGTACAGCTTCGAGATGGTTATCAATGAATAATGACGTCAACGCCCGTCCAGCTATATGTAGTGGAATCTCGCGCGAGTCTCCTACCACCTCCGCGCTGAGGTCGACATCCCCAAGATGAAGAACGAAAGCTCCAGTATGATGCGGAGCAAATAGTCGCGCCGATCCCTCCGCTATCTTTACCGTGATTTGTGTTCGCTCGCTGGGAACGACAGCCTCGAATACCTGGGATTGCCACGATGAATGGGACTATCAAATCAACGGGAAGATTGCTTACGCCAGGAGGAGGCTTTGCAAATGAGACCAATTCGCCTATCCTTTTCATATTTGGAAAGACGTTGAGCGTAAATCCATGTAAGCCTAATTTAATTCGGGACTCCTTTGAGTTATGTTCAGGCAACGCGATTGAAGAAAACTGCAGCTTGATGACTGGCTTCGGTGTCGAGAACTGTGAGTCAAACTAAGTGCGCACATCGGTTAACACAACAAATGGATTACCAGGCGGCGCGGTGTTGCCAAGGAGAGTATTGGGTATGGGAACGGGCTTGCTGCGTCACTCACCGTGATACCCACTACGGAGAGTGTGACTACAGTTTCATCCTGAAAGACATCATCAGCATAGAAGCGCCCAAGTATGGAGGCGTACTTTTCCTTCGGGCTTGGATTCCAGAAGAACGTCAACATCAGATACAAAGACGTCAAAAGGTTCGATAGGGTGAGATTCTTCGTTCCGAGGAATTAGAAGTCTCATGGAAGCTACGTCGAATGAGAACAGGCAAGATCACTATTAGAAGACATCCACCTTCTGATATTGTCACCTTGATGATGCTCTCGGTGGACGACCTGACATTATCAGGTGAGGTTTCATCCACGGCGATCTCAACACTGCCCTGTTTGCTGCCTGAGAAGAATCTACTTCCTACTAGACTCGGATTTCGGCTCAAGTTTTCCTGGACTGTGTCGCTTGAATGCGCCATTGTTCGCTCTAATAGTTGCGTCACATCGTCGATCCAGAATTGCAAACTGTCGAAAAGGGGCTTAGAAAAATTCAGGACAATCGAAGGGATATCGATCTCCGCAACGAGAGCGGCAGAGCGCCTGCTATTTTGTCCTGACGGAGATGGGGGATTCTGGGACAGCTTGACGAAACTAGACCGTCTTATGGGGGATGAATCGTCTTGGAAACGAATGTGATCATGGAAAGCTGGGACTTCACTATCTGTGGCTGGTGACAGTGGGCCGATCGAACAAAAACATCTGGCAGTTTCCGCCTCCGCGGGAGAGCAGGCCAACAGCAAAGTCCGACATTCTGCTGTGAGCAGGTGATTGTTCTGGGAGCCCGAGTCTCGGCATGTGGACTCCGCCTCCAAATCGACTCGACGAGGATATATCTCTCCGCTCCTCAACGACGAGCACGAGGTTAATTTTAGATGATGAACGTCTAGTATTGCTGCACCCGATCTTTGGAGAAGTGATGGGGGTGATGGACATCGTACTTGAACCCTGACCATGAGGAAGTTGATATCAAACTCTGTTCGACGGTCGCGATGAGATTGGTCCTGTATACTCAGCTCAACAACTGAAGGTGCAACGTGACGCAGATGATACCTCGGTGCCTATCTGAACTTTTCTCGAACCTGGCGACAACTCCTCCGAAAACGGGTCCTTGGATAAATAATCAACGGACAGATTGAGGTCTTCTAGCTTCTGCTGGCGAATTCGTTGTAGAGTTGTTCTTTGTGGGCTCGAAAGCGGGGTGAGATCTCCGCCTCTGGAGTGTCTGCGGGCACATTCATGATCCCCTCCTTTGGGTTCAAACGAACAAGAGCTGCTGCGCGGAACTGAAAGGGTCTCCAGAAAGTCCGATGCGGCTGCGATGCCTCCCATATCGACGAAGACATGGAGAGGGGTGATATATATCTGGACGCTACAGGTCGATTCGGAAGAGCCGTCCATCCCTGAGTCCTTCGGCGTCGACAATGACACGTGCCCGGATAAGGCGACTTGAGGCTTGTTGGCTGACATTTCTCCAGAAATGGTCTTCGGACTAGATGCGACTGGAGGGGGTACAGGTGAATAATCCCTCTGGGAGCGCCGATAACCGGGCGGTGGCCTCACTCGCCAGAGGGACAGCTTGACCTGAGAGGTCCGATTGTTTTCCAACGTCCAGTCCAATACTTCAAACTCAGGCAATACAGGGACCGCTTTACGAATAAACTCGGGAGAAACGTTGAGATGATGCTCGACATTGGGGGGCGGCTGATGCTCGGGACGATACTGGGTAAACAGCAGGGGGTCGGTTAAGATGATGGGCAACACAAAGGCTTCGTGGGACGCAGGGGAAGTGGTTGCCTTGTCAGGCATGTAGAAAGCGAATGCCGACAAATCATCAACGGAGAATGTGAAATGGCTAGAGGTCGTTCCCCTTACCACCCACGGTACTCGGCTTCTCTCTGGCAGGTGTTCGGGACTCAGAGTAGGTTCATCCGTGACTTGCTCCAAAGTCGTAGACATAGACACATCTGCTTTGAGCCTATCTATGAGGAAACGGACGTAACCGTGATCGGTTTTCGGAGGCGTCAGTGGATGGGCGAAGAAATCGGCGAGAGGGACGTCGTGTGAGGAACTGGTGAGAGCGGCCGGAACGGACTGTAACAACAACACAAAACCGCGAATCTGTATCGCAAGGTTCGCTTGATCCAGCAAGGATAATGGGGGGACCACAAGACCGGGTTTGTTTGATACCGGAGGCTGGGCACTTGGGCTTGAATATGAACCAAGCACAGA
>Ga0137394_10000081_pt1 | contig 64622 bp, 40 predicted proteins | sample czobulk116metaG_FD_108278 | JGI IMG/M metagenome (GOLD analysis project Ga0137394, IMG submission 108278) | Vadose zone soil microbial communities from Angelo Coast Range Reserve, California, USA - czobulk1.16 metaG | ecosystem: Environmental > Terrestrial > Soil > Vadose zone | place: USA...
ATCGGTAAGTCACTGGTCAATCCCGGGATCATCGGTGCGACAAGGGACCTTGAGGAAATAACGGCTCGGGAAAAGATAGATCGCATCGTGCTTTCCCTCAAAGAGAGGCGTGGTCAGACGCCCGTGCGAGAACTCCTTCATCTGAAGTTCGCTGGCGTAGCCGTCGAAGATGCTCATATGGTGTGCGAACAGATCGATGGGCGAATTCGTCTGGAGCATTTATCGCCAAGCTGGATGATTCTGTCGGAGGGTTTTCGCAAGTCTTCACTTTTGCTGGCCGCAAAGCGCATGCTGGATATTCTGGTCTCTCTGGTCCTGCTGATCTTTACCTTGCCAATTATGGCAATCGTGGCGCTCGCGATTTGGCTGGAGTCCGGCAGTCCGATTCTCTTCCGGCAGGAACGCATCGGATTGGGGGGACGGCCGTTCCAAATCCTGAAGTTTCGCTCGATGAGCCACGATGCCGAAGAGCATGGTCCCAAGTGGGCAGCGGATGGCGATCAGCGCGTCACGCGGGTGGGCCGCATCATCCGCAAACTACGTCTGGATGAGCTTCCACAGGCAGTGAACGTAGTGCGAGGCGAAATGAGCTTTGTGGGGCCACGACCTGAGCGGGCGATCTTTTGCCGGATGATCGAGAAGGAGACGCCATTTTATGCCTTGCGATATTCGGTTCGTCCGGGAATTACGGGCTGGGCCCAAGTGAAGTATCAATACGGGGCCAGTGTCGAAGAGGCAAAGACGAAGCTCGAATACGATCTTTTCTACATCAAACACCTTTCTCTGACGTTGGATCTCGCCATTCTCTTTGAGACCGCGAAAGTTGTATTGTGGCAGCGCGGAGCGAAATAGAAACGATGGAGCAGGAAACCTGTTGGATTTCGAAGGAGCACCTCAGTAAGTTTCCTAGACTTGAGACATGACCCTTCAGAGTCAGACGCGGCGTGCCAGGGATACTCTGCTGCTTGCGGTCTGGGTTTTCGGATACCACGCGCTGATCCGGTCGTTTGCGGCATTGCAGCGAGTCGAGAGTCCTCTAGCTGGTACCAAACGAGAGGCCAGCAAAGAGCCTCGCCGGACTTAGTCGTCGGCGGGACGATTCGAGGTTTAATGGATTCTCGGCTCCGCGATCTCTAAGAAGCTGGCTTCCCGAGCCGTGGTGACGACTTCACTACCCGGGAAATGGGTTCCTGTGGTGTTAGGTGCGCCCTGCGAGTATCCTCTAAATACCATCGTTTCAACAGATACGAGCAGAGAACATTTGGCGGAAACATTGCTCTCAACCTTAGGCACTGCGGAACGGAGGTAGCGCTTGTTTTCTCGGCACTTTATTAGAGGGGTAGCCGTTTCCCTTTTGCTTAGCTTCCCGGTTTCAGTGCTGCCCGCATGGCCGTCCGGAAATCTCTCTCCGGTGTATCAACAATCGTCGCAATCTGGCGCGAGTCCTGCTCCGGCAGCTGACAAGAGCGCCAAAGACAAGGGCGAAAAACAGCCGACAGACAAGGCTGCGAAGCCGGAATCTGTACCGCAATCGGCGCTGACTCCGGAACAGAGACTGACGTATATCATTGGGGTGGAAGACGAACTTCAGATCTCCGTCTGGCGCGAGCCGGAACTGTCGACTGTAGTCGTTGTACGCCCGGACGGAATGATCACGCTGCCGCTGGTAAATGATGTGAAGGCGGTGGGACTGAAGACCGAGGAATTGCAGAATGCCCTGACGGACAAGCTGAAGAACTTTGTGAACGAACCGCAAGTCACTGTCATCGTCCGAGCCATTCGCAGCCGAAAAGTTTACCTGGTGGGTGAAGTCGGACATCAAGGGACCTATGCTCTCAATGGCGATATGACGGCTCTGGAGTTGCTCGCCGCGGCTGGAGGAGTTGGGCCTTTTGCGAAAGCCGACTCCATTTATATTCTCCGCGAACAGAATGGCAAGAAGATACGCATCCCATTCCACTATAAGAAAGCAGTAGCGGGTAAAAGCGAAAACGTAACGCTCCAGCCAGGTGACGTGGTTGTCGTTCCTTGATGTGGGTTGCCTCAGCCGAATTCTTCGAGGTGAGTGAGAAACAATGCAGTACAAGAAATATCTTCGCACAAGTGTCTGGCTGGTCTTCACTATGATCCTTGCGGCTTTCTTGCTCCCGAATCTGGGATCGGCGCAAGAAGGAACTCAGGCTGCAGGAAAACAGAAGCCTGCGCCGCAGGACGCTTCAAAGGACGCGGGGAAGGATGCAGAGCCCGCGAGTCCTTATGCATTGGCCTGGGCGGATTCGTATATCCGGCAAATCGGAGCCTCCGGATTGCTGGCTGGAAACCGAGAAGGCATTGGATGGGGCAGTCTGTACATCCCCTCGGCGGCAGTCAGCGGGATTGTGGACCAGTTTGAGGGAACGAGCACAACGCCCGCTGCCACGTATACCGCGGCCGTTCTGCAGACTACTGTGGTCTACGATCACAGGATTAGAGCCAGCAGGCTGGCGCTACAATACCAGCCCAGCATGGCCATCGCCGAAGGACGCGTTGTCGGTAATTTTTCAAATCAGAATACCAGCTTGGACTGGCTGATTTACACTCGTCCACGATGGAACGTGAGATTCAGCGATGGTTTTCGTTACTACTACACCCAACAGTCGGTTGGTTTGTCGTACCTCGATGTGAACACTGTTACGTCCGGCGTAGCCACCAACAATTTCCTTGATGGGCCCGGTCGCTGGCTCTCGAATAATGCCTATATGTCCGTGGCCTACGCGTTGTCCAGGCGAGCATCGATTGCAGTCACTCCGAACTATACTTTTTCGGAAGCTGGAGCCGGTGTGAATCTGACTCGCGGTTCTTCTTACGGCGGCAGCGTGAGTTGGAATTACCGTACGAGCGAGAGACAGACGGTTGGTGTCCAATATACGGGCCAGCTTCTCCATGAAGCGGGGCCGGGGACTTCCACTACGACTACAAGCGCACCAACGGACACGATTTTTCACACCATCGCTGGCACTGCGGGACGCCAACTGAGCGCGACCTTGTTCGCGAGAGGTTCATTGGGTGTCACAACTTCTGTGCCGGATCAAAACGCGAGACGGTGGTTTGTTTACGGAACTTTTGGATTTGTGAAGCAGTTGGGGCGATCGTCCCTGGGCCTCAACTACTCCCGCGGAGACACACTCTCGAGCGGTTTGATTGCCAATCAATATGCGGATCGCGTCGACCTTACGTATCAGAGGGAGATTAGCACGAGGCTTAACTGGTCCGTCGGCGGCGGCTATCTCCGACAGATTCAATCTGGAGGATTTTCTGGTTGGTATACAACATCCGATGTGCAATTCTTGCTGGCGCCTAGAGCCGGCCTTTTTGCCACTTTCGATTACTACCGGAAGAACCAATCAGCGAACACAAATAATCTCTTCAGCGGCAATCGGAATATCTACTCCTTTGGACTGCGCTGGCAACCCGGTCGAGTAGCCCACTGAGGAATTCAGATAATTCCTGTCGGAAGATCATTTCTCTAATTATGGCTGCCCAATCGTCAGATCCAGTCCTGGCCCCTTTATGGACCTAACTCATGATCTGGAGCCTTAAGCCTCGAATGGAAGATGCCGAGACATATGGGAAATGGGTTTCCCTTAGGCGTAACCCAATAGTCGGGCACCGTAAGGGTGAAATGGTTCCATGTCTGTAAACATATGAAACTAAGTCATTTAAAGTCAATGCCGACAAAGTCTCGCTTCGGCTCTCTGGAAGAGAGCTTGCTAGAAGAGTACGTGTCTGAAATTTGTTGACACAGCGTCTTGCGACTTGGAGGAAGATTCTTGAACGAGCAACCAGCCTTCACCGCCTCCGGCGATTCCGGGATTAACACGCAGATTCGAGAGTATTTAGATCTGGCCCGCCGCCGTAAATTGTGGATTATCCTGCTTACCATGGGTATCTCGGTCTGCATTGCGGTGGTCGCGATGCGGCTCCCGAGTATCTACCGAGCAGAAACTGTCATTCTGGTTGACCCTCAAAAGGTACCCGACAGTGTCGTTCCGACGAGCGTAAGCGGTACCGTTGCTGATCGTCTCTCGACCATCCGCCAGGAAGTCATGTCCCCGACGCAGCTCGGGTTGCTCGCGAAGGAAATGAATCTCTACCCCGAATTGCGAGACAAAGTGTCCGAACAGGAGCTGGTCTCCCGCATGCAGAAGTCGACGACCATTGAGGTGGTCGACTCTGGAGGCCAGCGGCTCAGCGCGTTTCGCATCGCGTTCACAGACACGGATCAGAATCAAGTGGCGCGCGTTGCCAACCGGCTCGCATCGTTGTTCATCGAGCGGAACCTGCTAGCCCGGCAGAAACACTTCAACGGGACATCCCAGTTCCTCGAAACCGAACTGCAGGAAACCAAGCGCCAACTCGAAGAGAAAGAGCACCTTTTGCAGGACGTCAAGAGTCGCTACATCATGGATCTGCCAGAGTCCAAGCAGTATCACCTGGAAGCCATGAACACCCTCAGGGATCAGTTGCGGAACAGCCAGGATCAGGTGAACCGCGATCGCCAGAGCAAAGTCTACATCCAATCCATGGCCGGAATGTCGACGCAGACGATCGATCTCGATCAGCAGGCGAATGCCGCCAAATCTCCGTATCAGGCGCAGTTGCAAAAGCTGGAAATTCAGCTAAAGGACATGCAAGTTCGCTATGGTCCGAATTATCCTGATGTTCGCAAACTGCGCAATGAAATCAATCAATTGAAAGCTAAGGCGGAATCGGAGAAAACCGGAACTGACACTCCGGACCCGCAATTGAGCACGCCGACACGCCATGGTCACAATCCAGTCGTGGAGGCGGAAGTAAACAAACTCGACCAAGACATCGACGACCAAACCAAGGTCCAGGCTGAACTTGAAAAGCAGATCCAATATCACGTCGGCAAGCTGCAGCAGGTTCCGGTGTTTGAACAGCAGATCGCCGGACTGATGCGTGACTACGACACACTGCGGAATCACTACAACCAGCTACAAGCTAAGAAGCTGGACGCGGTGATGGCAGGCGAGCTCGAAACGCATCAAGCTGGAGAGCGCTTCGAGGTATTGGACCCGGCCATTCCTCCCGATGGGCCTGCCGGACCGAGGCGCGGAATCATGATCATCGGCGGATTGTTCTTCGGACTGATGTGTGGAATTGGCGTGGCTTTCCTCGTCGAAGTTGGCGATGAGTCTGTGAGGCACGAAAGGGAAGCAGCGCAAATCTTCGGTAAGCCGGTACTCGCAGGAATTCCAAAGATCACCAGCGATAGGGAACATGCCTGGGCTCTTTGGCGCATCGCCAGCTTGACGGCTGGCACTGCCGTCGCGGCTGTAGCGTTTGGCCTGGTGATTTCAAGGTTCGTTTCGTAACAAACATATGTACACCACCTTCTACAATCTTCGCGAAGAGCCTTTTCGGCTCACGTCGGATCCGAGATTTTTTCACCTCGCAGAACCGCATGCGGCTGCGCTGGCGACGCTGGTCGAAGCGGTCATGCGCCGCAAAGGCTTCGTCCTGATGACCGGCCCGATCGGGACGGGCAAGACCACGGTTGTTCACACGGCTCTGCAAATCCTCACGGAGAGAGCCGCGACCAATCACCCAATTTCTTCGGCATTCATTCTTAACCCGACTCTCAGCCGCGAGGAATTCCTGGAAATGCTCCTCTCGGAATTCGAGATTCCGTGCACGTCAACAAGTAAACCGGCGCGTCTCTCCGCTCTTCAGCGGATGCTCCTGGAGACTCAAAGAAAGGGCGGCACGTCGCTCCTGCTGGTGGACGAGGCGCACTTGCTGACGCCCGAGCTCCTGGAAGAAATTCGCTTGCTGAGCAATGCGGACACCTACCAGGAAAAACTGTTGCAGATAGTCTTATGTGGTCAGCCGGAACTTCTCGGCATACTCCGGAAGCCCGAATTGCGCGCCCTCCGGCAGCGAGTCGCGAGCAGTTGCTCGCTTCGGCCCCTGAGTTTGCCCGAGGTACGCGCGTACATCGCCGAGCGACTCCATTCCGCAGGCTTTCGCGGCGCAACTTCCCCATTTCCCATCCAGATCCTCGAAGAGATTGTGCGGCTCACCGAAGGCGTTCCGCGGCTCGTGAATTTGCTTTGCGATGCGTGCCTGGCCATTGGCTGCAAGGCACATCGTCCGGTCATTGATCTGGTTATCGTAGAACAGGCAGCGACCGAGCTTGGATTGAATGAGATCCACATCGAGCCGGAGATCGAGGTAAAGGGTCTTGTTGCCGGGAACGGGGCCGGTAGGAAAGAGGTAGCAGGAGATGCGGTCATCGGGTCGGCGCTTGACCTGCTGGTTCAAGCCATGAAGAGGCGCCGCGCTCTCGTGCCCGAGGTAAATGAAGTCCGCCCTGAAATGAGTATCAAGGAACAAGTCGCGGTGGCGGTGAGCGCGGTGCACGAAAAAGACCCTGCCGGCGACAAGGTCATCGAATCGGCCGTCGACGTTTTGATTCAAGCCATGAAGCTGCGCCGTACTTCCACGATGGAGTTATAAATGAGCAAGTTTTTCAATGAAACGCAGAAGGCAAATCAGTGGGCGCAGCAGAAACTTGCCAGCCAGGACATGGACGTCAAGGAGCTGCTGGAGTCGCTCAAGCAAGGCCCGCGTCCCGACGCACGATTGACGGACACGCGTACCAGCCAATATCGGCAAGTTCACGTCGGAAATGGGAACGCCACACGGCTGGTCCTCCATCAGGGTGCAGCATCAAGGGCAGCTTTAGAGGCCTACCGTGGATTGCGCACGAGGCTGATGCGCGCCCAGGCAAAAACCGGCTTGAAATCGATCGCGATCACAAGCTCGCTGCCGGGCGAAGGCAAGACTTTGACAACCATGAACCTTGGCTTGTGCTACGCGCAACTTCCTCAGCAACGCGTGCTGGTCATTGACGCTGATCTGCGGACCTGCGGGCTTACATCGATGCTTGACCATCCGAGCGCGCCTGGACTGGCGGAAGTTCTGGCGGGCAATGTTACTCCGGACGAAGCGATCGTTGCGACCAATCAAAAGAACTTGTTCGTTCTGCCTGGCGGGACCGTTTTGTCATCTCCACCGGAACTCTTCATCGGCTCCCGCTGGCAGGAATTCATGGGTCGCTGCAGCGAACTCTTCAAGCTGATCCTTATCGACACGCCGCCGATTCTCCCTCTCGCCGATTTCGAATTGATCAGCGCGGCCTGCGACGGTGTTGTCATGGTTGTGCGAGCGCACCATGGGCAGCGGGAAACGCTGCAGAAGACCGCAGGAGCGCTGGATCCAAAGAAATTGCTCGGCGTGGTGTTCAATGCCACCGATGTCAGTGGGAAGGACTACGACGGGTATGGCTACGGTTCCGGTAAGAGCTGAAGCGAATTTTCGGCAAGGCCCCTATGCATTCCGACTTAGTTGTGGACACTCTCAAATACAGCGTCAGCTGTATGGGACAGTTTGAGGCGATGCGATGTATCCAAACTTAAAACTACAGCTCTTTCGCAGCGCGGTTCGGCAGAACTTCCTGGCTCGTGAGCTGGGAATCGACGAGAGCATCCTGAGCAAAATCATTCACGGCTATCGCGAGCCCTCGCAAGAGCAACGACAGAGGCTTTCGGGCTACCTCGGAGTGGAAGAGTCCTGGTTGTTTGAAAAATATGAGAATGCCTCACCGGCGCGCGCGGCGGGCAATCATGGTTCTCCCCACGGAATGAAAGATGACGTCACTTAGCGTTCAAACGGCGAATTCTCCGGTTAGTGATCCTCCGACTTCTTCCGCGCCGGTGGTGGTGCGCGCGTTTCAGAGTCAAGACGCGGAGCGCTGGGATCGCTTCGTTTTGCAGCATCCCGCGGGCACCTTTTTCCACCAAATCGCATGGAAGCGGGTGGTGGAAAGAACCTTCGATCACCAGGGCCAGTATGTCTATGGAGAGCGCGATGGCCGTATCGTCGCGGTTGCTCCTGTTTTCATGGTTTCGAATTGGATGGTGGGACGGTGTCTGGTCTCCTCCCCATTGGCTTCCTACGGTGGCATCTGTGCCGAAGACGTCGAGGCTGAAACGGCTCTGCTCGAATTCCTCAAACGGCAGGCGCAAGAGAAGCAGGTGGACTATTTGGAATTGCGGAATCCGGTCGGCGGGACGCTGCCGGGATTTATTCCCAATCCGCGCTATTCCAGTTTTTCGATGACACTCTCGAAAGACCCGGAAGCGGTACTGAAGGGACTTCCCAAAGATATCCGTTACATGATTCGCAAGGCTGAAAAGGCAGACTTGCACGCGCGGCGCGGTCCGGAACTTCTGGACGAATTCTACAGACTGTTTACGATTAACATGCGCCGTCTCGGCACCCCCGTGTTTCCGCGGGCGCTTTTCGTGAATCTTCTCGAGGAGTTTGGCAAGCAGATCGATGTGCTCGTTGTGTATGCGGGCGCGGAACCGGTGGCAAGCGCGGTCTCCTTTCTTTTTCGCGATAGCATGCACCCCTACTACATCGGGGGTCTCCCCGTGGCGCGTGACCTGGCCGCCAACAATTTTCTGTGGTGGGAGCTCATGAAGTTTGCAGCGCAGTCCGGCATGAACACTTTTGATTTCGGCCGCAGTAAAAAAGGTACCGGAGCTTACGCTTTCAAGAAGAAGTGGAATCTTAAGGTCACGGACCTGGACTACCAGGTATTTCTTGTCAAGCGTAAGACCGCTCCAAACTTTTCTCCTGCCAATCCCAAATTTGAAGTTGCGACCCAGGTCTGGAGCCGTCTGCCATTGTGGCTGACGAACAGGTTGGGACCGCGAGTCGTACGATGGATTCCATGACCGGAACAGAACGCCTTTGAATCGCCGGTAACCGGCTCGCGCGGGACACTGGTGCGGATTCTCTGAAGATGCAGACCCAAGCTAAAATGGAACGCAATATTGTCTCGCATACCGTCCTCACCCCCCGGGCTCCTGAGGATGCCAATCGTTTGCGTGTTCTGCATGTCGTCAGCTACATGGGCCGCGGTGGCGCGGAGATGGGTATTCTGAAACTTATCGCGGGGCTGGGCGAAGGATTCGAACACCGGATCTGTACCACCCGCGGTTTCGATGCGGACTTCGTGCGATCGTCCTTTTCCGAGGGAAAAGTGTATGTTGCAGGAAGCTCCGACCTCAAACTGCAATTCCCGCTTTTCCGCTTGGCTCGTATCATGCGCCAGTATCGCCCTCACATTGTGCACACACGCAATTGGGGAGCGATCGAGGCCGTTGCTGCCGCCAAACTGGCAGGCGTTCCTGTGGTCATCCATAGCGAGCACGGATATGAAGTCGATATGTTCGCTGGCCTGCCGATGCGCCGCCGTCTTTTCCGTCGCGCGGCGTACGCCATTGCCGATGCGATTTTTGCCGTCACTCGAGAACTGCGTGATTTTCATGCGCGCCAGGCATGGATCCGCCCGGAGCGTATGGGCGTGACTTACAACGGCGTGGATACCCAGCGCTTTGCACCATGCCGGGAATCCCGAATCGCGATGCGTAAAGAACTGGGTCTAGCTGAAGAATCTTTCGTCGTTGGTGCCGTCGGACGACTCGTGCCGATCAAAGATCATCAGACACTTCTGAAAGCGGTTGCTCTGCTCTCCGGAAGCGGGATCGATGTGCGTGTCTTGCTGGTTGGCTCGGGACCCGAGCGAGAAAAACTCCAGAGCCAAGCCACGTATGCTCTTGAAGGCCGAGTCTGTTTTGTCGGCGATTCCAGCCGTGTCCCCGAGATGCTAAACGCCATGGATGTTTTCGTCTTGCCCTCACTAGGAGAAGGGATGTCCAACACTTTGCTAGAAGCTATGGCTTGTGGCTTGCCGGTCCTTGCGACAAATGTCGGCGGCAATGCGGAAATCATAGAAAACAACCTCAACGGCTGTTTGTTTACACCGGGAGACGCCGAATGGCTTGCAGACAGGCTCAAGCTCCTGGCACGCGATCCAGCCCTCATTCACCAGTTGGGCACCGCAGCTAGGAACCGGGCTATCGAGTCATTCAGCTTGAGCCGCATGCTGGAGAACTACCGTAGCTTTTATCTTGATCTCGCTGCACGCCGCCGGGTTGCGGCCGCAAGGACGGACACCGCACATGTGCGGAATTAGCGGCATCTTCGAATTTGAGCGCCGCGAGGCGTTCTCCCAGGAAGTCGTCCACCGGATGAACGACACCATCGTCCATCGTGGCCCGGATGACGAGGGTATTTATTGCGGCGAAGGCATTGGCTTCGGTTTCCGAAGACTCAGCATCATCGATCTGGCTGGCGGCCATCAGCCGATCTCCAACGAGGACGGCCGGCTGTGGGTCATGTTGAACGGGGAGATCTACAACTATCCCGAACTGCGGCATGAACTCGAGAGCCGCGGACACCGCTTTTCCACACGTTCGGATACCGAGACGATCGTTCACTTGTACGAGGAATATGGTGAGGACTGTTTTCGAAAGCTCCGGGGAATGTTTGCCATCGCCCTCTGGGACTCTCAAGAGAGAAAGCTCCTGCTCGCGCGAGACCGCGTGGGCAAAAAACCGCTGTTCTATGCGGCGGACTCCGAACGCATCATCTTCGGCTCCGAGTTGAAAGTGTTGCTGGCCGCCGGCGGGATGCCCCGTGAGATCGACCGGGAAGCGCTGTGCGATTATTTTTCGTGCGGGTATATTCCAGCTCCCAAGACCATCTATCGCGCCGCCCGCAAAGTTCGGCCGGGCCACTATCTGGTGGCGTCGAAAGGCAACATTCGCGAAGTCTGTTACTGGGATCTCTCCTTCGCCGAAGTGGAAAATCGCACCGAGGATGAATGGTGCGAACTGCTGCGCCACGAATTGTGCGAAGCCACCCGCGTGCGCCTGATGAGCGACGTGCCGCTGGGCGCTTTCTTGAGCGGCGGCATCGATTCCTCCGCGGTTGTCGGGACGATGAGCCGCCTCATGAAGCGGCCCGTCATCACCTGCTCGATCGGGTTCGAAGAAAAGGAATTCAACGAAGCGGAGTACGCGCGCGAAGTCGCAGAACTTTTCAACTCCGAGCATCACGAAGAAACAGTCCGGCCCAGCGCACTGGAAATCATGGACAAGCTGGTCTGGCATTACGACGAACCCTTCGCGGATTCATCTGCCATTCCTACCTACTATGTTTCGAGAGTAGCGCGCCGCCACGTGACGGTTGCTCTCGGCGGCGACGGCGGCGATGAAAACCTCGCCGGTTATCGCCGCTACATGCTGGATTATTATGAAAACCGCCTGCGCAGCAACGTGCCGCACTTCGTAAGGTCGGCCGTGTTTGGTCCGCTCGGTCGCTGGTATCCCGCGCTTGCCTGGGCCCCGCGCGTCGTTCGCGGCAAGGCCACGTTCGAGAGCCTCTCGCGCACGCCGCTGGAAGGTTATTTCAACTCGATTTCATATTTTCGCCCTGACGAAAAGCAGCGGCTGTTCACACCCGAATTCCAGAAGAGTCTCGGCGAGTACGACACACTCGATGTTTTCCGGGAACACTACAACCGCGCCGACACCGATGACCTCCTCTCGAAAATCCAGTACCTGGACATCAAGACGTATTTGACCGATGACATCCTGACGAAAGTGGATCGCGCGAGCATGGCAGTATCGCTGGAAGTCCGAGCCCCGCTCCTCGACCACCAACTGATGGAAAAAGTGGCACGAATTCCGTCACCATTGAAACTGAATGGCCGCTCTGGGAAATATATTTTTAAGAGGGCCATGGCTTCCATGTTACCGGATGAAATCCTTCACCGGCGGAAGCAGGGGTTTGCCATTCCACTGGGACAGTGGTTCCGCCAGGAACTCAAGGAAATGACGGAGAAAACGCTCTTTGATTCGAACGACGGAATTCTGGATCCCGGTTTTCTTCGAAAGATCTGGAATCAGCATCAGCGCGGACACTATGACCGGTCGGCACACCTTTGGTCGGTCTTGATGTTCCGCAAATGGAAAGAAACGTTTGCAGCCTAAAGGGACCCGATGAGCGGCATTTGCGGAATCTGCGAACCGGGCCGGACATTGAGTTCCGCGGGCATCAAAGCCCTGCTCGCTGCCTTTGTCTTGCCCGGAGAATCCTCCCAGCAAACGCCGGGCGCTGATTCCGTTTCTCTTGCGGTGTCGCGTCGCTGGGACTTCCAGCAAGTTGCTGTTATTCCGGGCATTCGCATTACCGCGGACGCCGAACTCTTTAATCGCCCGGAACTCACAAAGCTTCTCAAGGGTGGAGATTGCGATCCCGCCAGCCTTTCCTCCGCTGAATTGCTAGCACATCTCTATCGTGAACGCGGAGTTTCCTTTGTCGAACTGTTGGATGGCATCTTCTCTTTCGCCCTCTGGGATGAAGAGCACCGCCGATTGGTGTTGGCGATTGACCGCCTCGGCGTCAACAGTCTGTATTGGCGCAAAGAGGGCGAACGCATGCTCTTTGCTTCGCGGGTGGGGGCGATTCGCAATACGCAGGAAGTGCCGGCAGCAGTCAATCCGGCCGCACTTGTGCAGTACATGCTTTTCAGCGCCGTCCCTGCGCCGATGGTGATTTATCAAGGAATCGAGAAGCTCCGCCCCGGGACTTGTCTGGTGTATGAGGCCTGGCAGATTCGCCAGACGCGCTACTGGGATCTCGAATATCGCGAAAGCGAAAATCTCAACGTCGCTCACTGGGCGCACGAAGTCCGCGAAGGAATGCGTTCTGCGGTCCATAATCATCTGACCGATCTGTCCCCGGAAAAGACGGGCGCGTACTTGAGCGGCGGCACGGATAGCAGCAGCGTCGTTGCCTTCATGAACGAGCGCCACTCCCCCGTCAACACCTACTCGATCTTTTTTGCCGAAGCGGTTTACAGCGAAATTGGCTTTGCGCGAACCACGGCCGAGCATTTCCACGCCAGTCATCACGAACTTAGCCTTACTTCTCGCGATACGTACGACGCTATCCCGAAGATCATGGAGTATTACGACGAGCCCTTCGCGAACTCTTCCGCCATTGGGGCCTACCACTGTGCCCGCATGGCGCGCGAATCCGGTGTGACCACATTGCTTGCGGGAGACGGAGGCGACGAGCTTTTCGCCGGCAACGAACGTTACGCTACCGACAAACGCTTCTCGCTGTATCAACACGTGCCCAACTGGCTCCGCAAGGGAGTTATCGAACCAATCGTCGCATTGGTCCCGCAAAACGAGAGCCGTCTCGATCTGCCTCGGCGCTACGTACGCCGAGCCAGCATTCCTCTTCCACGCCGTATTTTTTCTTACCATCTTCTGCTGAGTACTCCGCCAGAGGAAATCTTCGAGCCGGGCTTGCTGGAGAGCGCTCCACCGGAAACCTGGATGAATGTCGCTGAGGAGCATTTCCGTTCCGCAGTGGCGAATGACGATTTGAACCGCCTGCTCTATCTCGACGTCAAAATGACTCTGGCCGACAATGATCTCCGTAAAGTGCTCGGCACCGCTGAGATGGCAGGCGTACGCGCGCGCTTTCCGCTGCTCGACTACAAGCTGGCTGAGCTTTCCGGACGCGTGCCCGCGGCGTTAAAGATGCGCGGCTTCGAAAAGCGCTTCATCTTCAAAGAAGCCATGAAGGAAATCCTCCCGCACAATGTCCTCTACAAGAAAAAACACGGCTTCGGAGTACCTGTCGCGCTATGGTTTCTGCAGGATCCGCAGCTAGAAACACTCGTTGCAGACGTTCTGACGGATTCACGCACGCGGCAGCGAGGTTACTTCCGCCCCGCCTTTCTGGACCACTTGCTGAAGCTACACCGCGGCAAGGATGCCCACTTTTACGGCGAGATTCTTTGGTATCTCGTCGCTTTGGAACTCTGGCATCGGCAGCATCTCGAACGGTCTGTGGAGAGTTTCTGTGCAGATTGAGCGCACTCCAGCACGCGAGCTTCCCACTCTACGCCCCGAGAGCCAGCATTGGGTGGACGCTTCGATCCCGCGCAAGCCACTCCTCGATTGGCGCGAACTCGTCATCAAAGGCATGCACTACAGTGGAGCCTTGCATCTCGCCCGCCGTCTATCCAAGTCCCATGAAATTCATCCGGACTCTTCACTTCCGTTTCCGCGCTTCGAGCGCGTCAAGACTCCCAAATTTTTGATCCTGTGCTACCACGGCATTGGTGAGTCCGGAAATCCGCTCGGCGTTGCGCCCACCCGCAAACTCTTCGAAGCTCAAATGCGTTTCCTCCGCGAGAATTATCGGGTTGCTTCCCTCGATGAAGCGTGTCGTGAATTGCACGGCGGTGCGAAGTCCGAGCCCGGAGTGGTTATCACCTTTGACGACGGCTATCGAAGCGCCTACACCGTCGCCTTTCCCATCTTGCAAAAGTACCGCCTGCCGGCCACGATTTATTTGACTGTCGAGTCCGTCGAGACGGGCCAGGTTGCCTGGTATGACCGCGTTTTTCTGGCTATGGCGGTGGCCCCCAGCGGCGAACTCCAGCTAGACCTCCAGGTTCCCTGGCGTTTCCAGCTGAATTCCCCGGAGGATCGCTTGCGCGCCGCCCTCGAAGCGGTTGCCCTCTTGCGCACACTTCCCAACTCCCAGCGGCGCCGATGCTGCGCCTTGCTGGAGAATAAAATTGGTTTGCCTCAAAATAAGCTTTCCAGCCGCGTTTTGACCTGGGAAGAAATTCACACCATGCACCAGGCGGGAATTGCTTTCGGCTCGCACACCCTCACCCATCCGGTGGTGAGTCAGTTGGCGTCTCAGGAATTGGAGCAGGAGCTGGGCGCCTCCAAATGCCTTCTTGAGAGAAAACTGGAAACCCCCGTCTTGGATTTCGCTTTTCCCTTCGGCAAAGCCTCCGATTGCAGCCCGGAAGCTCTGGAAATGCTTTCGCGATGCGGCTATCGTTCCGCCGTAACCACCGTTCCAGGTGTGAATACTCCGCAGGCAAATCTTTTTGAACTTCGCCGCTTGCAGGTCGGATTCGATGGCTCACTCGCGCGTTTTGCCTTCGATCTTGTACGGGCGTTTCTGCGTGCCGAAGAGCTTCACGCATTGAACGTTCCGCCGGCCGTTTCCTCCGGCGCTCAAGAAGTTCTCAGCTCGGTCAGCGTCGGCGGTGCATTGGGGGATCCCGATGCGTGACCTGCTTCTGTTCATCATCATCGCGATCTCCATCCCCATCAGCTTTTTTCGGCCTTACTTCGGGATCCTGATGTGGACCTGGATCACTTTCATGAACCCTCATCGCTACACTTGGGGCTTCATGTATAACTTCCCGGTGGCTGCGGTCATTGCCGTACCCACCCTGATCGGCTGTCTATTTACATCTAACATCAACAAACAGTTTTTGAAGCGGGAAACACTCTTGCTGGCTGGCCTATGGATCTGGTTTTGCATCACGTTTCTCCATGCCATGCAAATCCCGTTCTTCCAGGGACATATCCTGGACGCGAAGTTGGAGTGGGTGAGAGTGAGCAAAGTCCTGTTGATCACATTCACCATGATTTTGTTGGTGACTTCGCACCAGCGATTGAAGTCTCTTGTCATGGTTACGGCATTGAGCTTTGGAGCCCTGGCCATCAAGGGCGCGATTTTCGGCATTCGTACTGGCGGGGAGTCTCGCGTCTGGGGACCGCCGGATTCTTTCATTGCCGACAACAACTCATTTGCTCTGGCCGTAAATATGTCACTTCCGATGCTCTTTTTCCTTGCGCGCGATGAGAAAAGGCGCACTTATCGATGGCTAATGCATTTAGCTTTTGCTTGCGGAGTTCTCTCCGTGGTGCTGACCTATTCGCGCGGCGGCCTGCTCGGACTGGCCGCTGTGCTCCTCGCCATCACGTTTAAGTCGCGTTACAAACTTGTTGGCGTTTTTCTGGTGGCTTTATCTTTTGCTGCCGTGATCACTTTCGCGCCGACCCAATGGATGAATCGCATGGGAGGGCTAGTCCGCGGCGATGTGGACATGTCCGGGCACCAGCGTCTCGTGTCTTGGGGAACCTCCTGGAATTTTGCAATGGACTATCCCATCACCGGTGGTTCTTTCAATGCCCTTCCTGACGTGGAGTTGTTCCAGCGATACCAGCCGGAACCCCTACCGGGAGGTTTTCAGTCCTCGGGTCCGCACAGTATTTATTTCCAGACGCTGGAAGAGCAAGGTTTCGTGGGGCTCGGTCTGTATTTGGTGCTCGTCGCGAGTTGTTGGGCGAGCTTGTTCAATCTGCGACACAGAGCACGCCGGTCGTCCAATACCCAGTGGATCGTTCAGTACACACACATGATTGAGGTTGCTCTGTTCGGATTTCTGGTGAGCGGCGCATTTTTGGGCTTAGCGAATTTCGATCTTTTTTATCAACTAGTTGCCATGGTCATCATCCTAAAAATGCTGTATCGGGACGGGGCGCCGGCCAGCTCTCCGGTTCGGGCCGAAGAGTCTGAGCCGATCGATGTGACTGAAGATGCGCTGGTCACTCGTGAGGTGTGAACACTACGTGCGACGCAGAGCCATCGTGAAGAATCCCCGGAGGTCTAGAAAAGGAATGCCTGAGCTTTCTATTCGAAAACTGAAGCGCGCTGCTCGATCCAGCGGCCGTGCAGGGATGGTTCTGTTTTTTCTGCTGCTGCTTTCCGGATCACTTGGAGCGCAGTCCTGGTCTTGGACCTACGAAATGATCGACTTGCCGTCGAAATTTCCCTCGTTGGCCGTTGACGCCAATTCCAATCTGCACATCAGCTACGCGGACAGCAGCGGCGCTCTCAAATACGGATTTCGGTCTGCCGGCTCGACAAAATGGTTCAATATGGTGATCGATAAGCAGCTCGGACAATTTACCACCAGGCTGACCCTCGATGCCCAGAGCAACCCGCATATTTGTTACACGCCCGGGATCATAAAGTATGCCCAGTTCGACGGCAAGCAATGGCGAGTCCAGCAGATTGCAAAAGACAGCGGAGAAATCGGATACACCTGCTCGATTGCTATCGCAAAGGACGGTACGCCACATCTCACGTGGTACCAATTGTCAGGTCCGACACCAAACTACCTGCATATGCGGTATGCGGTTCTGAAGGACAGTGCTTGGCTCGTCCGTACCTTGGATTTCGATAATGAAACGGGCAAGTGGAATTCCATGGCCTTGGACGCCCAGGGCAACCCTTTGCTCTCTTACAGCGCTTGGGTGAACGGTGAATTGCGGCTGGCGCACTGGAATGGAAAGCAGTGGAATTTCGCCACCGTGGATTCGCGCGCACGGAGCCATGGTGAATACAACATCGGGGAGGGAAACTCGCTTATCCTTGGCCGAGACGGCGAAGCGCATATCAGTTTCTACAGCGAGAAGGCTTTGAAGTATGCGCATCAGGTTGGAGAAGATTGGAAGATTGACACCGTTGACCAGATCACCTGGCTCGGGAGCTGGGCACATTTCAGAAGCTCGATCGTCTTGGATAAGCACGGCTTTCCACATATTTGCTATGAGGATGCCGGAATTCTCAAGCATGCCTCTTGGGACGGCAAGCAATGGCGTGTTCAAGTGCTGGCGCGAAGCGGCCTTGATTCACTCCGGTACGGCTCCATGGCCATTGATCGGGACGACACCATCTACGTTGCTTTCCGAGATCCAGAAGACAACACATTGAAACTCGCTACAGGCCGCCCTCCTTCTGAGCAGCAGGCCGCGACTTCCAAGACCGAGGACAAGCAGGCGGCGGCTCAGCAGCAATAAGGAGCGGCCGCTGTGAAATCAACGGGCAGATCTGATCGGATGAACTCGAGCTTTCCATCGCCACTGCGCTTTTTTGGTCCGGCTGGACCGCCCCCCCTTGCTGTGGCTCTTTCTCTCCGCCGGTCGGAATGTAGATCGGATCATCCGCTCTCCTTCCGGGCGATCAGCTCTTTGCAGAACCCCCTGCGGAGTTCGAGTCCCTGTAAAAGGCCGCGGACTTGCAACTAGCTGACATTCTCGCTTTCCTCTTTTGGATCTGTTTCGCGCTACTCGCCTACGTGTATCTCGGGTACCCGCTCCTGTTGACGCTACTGGCTTGGTTTTCAAATGCGCCCGTCCCGGACTCCGATCTTCCCTCGCCCTCGGTCACTCTCCTCATTTCGGCGTTCAATGAAAGTCAGGTCATTGCTGCGAAGTTGGAGAATGCGCTTGTGCTCGAATATCCCCGCGACCGGCTTGAAATTATTGTGATCTCGGACGGCTCGGATGACGGCACCGACGAAATCGTTCGGCAATTTTCTCACGGGGGCGTGCGCCTGCTCCGCCAGGAGCCTCGCATGGGCAAGACCGCCGGGCTCAATCTTGGAGTCTCTGAAGCACGCGGTCAGATTCTGGTTTTCTCTGATGCGAACGCGATGTATCAGGCGGACGCCGTTCGGCGTCTCGTGCGTCATTTTTCCAATCCCAAGGTTGGCTACGTCGTCGGAAATGCCCGCTACTACGAGAAGGGAACGGAATCGTCCTCTGCACAATCCGAGGGGCTATATTGGAAACTCGAAACCTATTTGAAGAAAAAGGAATCCATCTTTGGCTCCGTGGTTGGCGGCGATGGAGCCATTTACGCCATCCGCCGCGAACTGTACTCGCCGCTCCTGCCCACCGATATTAACGATTTCTTGAACCCGCTCCAGATTGTCGCGCGCGGTTACTCCGGCGTTTTCGAGCCGGCCGCTGTCTGCTATGAAGAAGCTGCGGAGAACTTCGGCCAGGAGTACCGCCGTAAGGTCCGCATCATCAGCAGGAGCTTGAATGCTTTGCGCCGGGTTCCCAAGGTGCTGGATCCATTGCACAACACGCGCCATTGGTTCTTGCTGGTTTCTCACAAGGTGCTGCGCTGGTTTGCGCCATTCTTCCTGATTCTCTGCTTTGCGGCGAGCTTTGCGCTTTGGCGATCTCCGTTCTACAAAACTGCTGCTCTTCTGCAGGCCGCTTTTTATGCCATCACGCTGGTTGGTTGGAAGTGGCGGCCAGAGAATAAAATGGGCAAGCTTCTCTCCCTTGCTTTCTATTTTTGCCTGGTCAATCTCGCGTCACTGGTTGGCTGTGTAAAATGCTTCCGCGGCGATCTTTCCGGAAAGTGGGCGCCGCCGCGGCAGAAAGTGCAGAATCAGGCGTAACACCAAATCATGCGGAAGGATGCCTAGGTGCGTTCGAAGCGGTTAAAGGACGGCTGCCAATATTCTGTGAATTTCTCGTGGAGCCGGCAATGAAGACAGAAACTCTGCGCGAGAACGCCCCAGCCAAAACGGTGCGGCCCCTGCGCGTCCTCCACGTGCTCGATCACTCCTGGCCCGTGCATACCGGCTACAGCATTCGCAGTCTCCATCTCATCGCCGCGCAGTACCGGCTGGGACTCCGTCCGCAGGTTCTAACAGGTCCGCTTCAGATCGTTGATGATCCAAACGCCACGGAAACTGTCGTGGAAAATATCACCTACCGCCGGACGCCGTTCCGTGGCGCGCTTTCCGAGTGGGCCATTTCGCGGCGGCGGCCCATCTTGCGCGAAGCAGCGATTGTGCGGCTAATCCGAAACAGAATTCTCGAGTTGCTGGAGAATGAGCCCGTCGACTTGATCCACGCGCATTCCCCGGCGCTCTGTGGTCTCGGTGCCCTGCAAGCCGCTCGTTCGAAAGGTATTCCTTTCGTTTACGAACTTCGTGCGTTTTGGGAAGATGCCGCCGTCGATCAGAACAAAACCAGCACTAGTTCTCTCCGCTACCGCCTGAGCCAGAAGCTCGAAGATTACGTCGTGCGACGCGCCGATGCGGTTGTAGGAATTTCGCAATCGATTCTCGATGAACTCAAGAAAAGAAAAACAGATCCTGCAAAGCTTTTCCATGTCCCGAATGGAGTCGACGTGGAGAAATTCTCTCCTGTTTCCCGCGACGAAGCTCTTGCAGCAAAGCTCGGGCTCGGCAACGAGCCTATTATGGGTTTCATCGGCTCTCTTTATCGCTGGGAAGGCGTGGCGTGGCTGGTGCGAGCCGTCGCTAAACTTCGCCATCGCGGTACTCCTTGCAAATTGCTCATCATCGGCGACGGCCAAGAGATGCCGGCGGTTTGCGAGGCAGTGCGCGAATTGAATGCGGGTGAATATGTTCAAATTTTGGGAAAAGTGTCGCACGACGAAATCGAGCGCTACTATTCCGTGGTCGATGTGCTGGTCTATCCGCGGCACAGCATTCGGCTCACCGAGCTCGTCACCCCACTGAAGCCGCTCGAAGCCATGGCGCTGGGCAAGGCCATCCTTGGAAGCGACGTGGGAGGGATTCGCGAATTGGTAGAGTCTGAGAAGACCGGTATCCTGTATCGTGCTGACAACGTTGAAGATTTCTGCGCGCAGGCCAAAAGGCTTCTGTCGCAAACCAGTTTGCAACGCAAACTAGGTGAGGAGGCCCGGGATTTCATCCTCCGCGAAAAGGACTGGAAGGTCCTCGCCCTGCGCTATATCGACATTTACGATTCCGCGATTCGCAATCGCTGACGTTCAAGTTGGTCTTTTGCAACTAACTATCTACCGCCGTACTTTCGATTTGAGAAAGGCTTCGACCTCTGCCGCAACCGCATCCCAACTGCGCGACCGCGAATGCTGTGCAATGTTCTTTCGATTCCACGCTTTGGTCAGCGCTTGCTCCATTCCCGCGGCGATCGAATCGACCTTGCGCTCGACGAGCATTCCTAGTTCAGGAGAGGTGATAATTTCTGGAATTCCTCCCACGCGAGTTGCCAACACCGGCGTGCCGCACGCGAGCGCTTCTGAAACGACATTCGGCCAGCCCTCGCGCGAACTCATTAGACAGCTAATACTCGCCGCGCTGAACCACAGACTCAGCTCTTCATTCGGTCGGTTACCCAGCAGAAAAACTTGTTGCTGCAATTGTCTCTCGCGCACGAGTTCTTCGAGTTTCGCGCGCCATACACCCTCACCAATCACATACAGCCGGAGCTTTGGGAATCGCTCCGTTAGTTTTGCGATGGCCGCAATGAGCAAGTGATGTCCTTTGGATTCGATCAGGGAGCCGACGGAAATCGCGATGAAGTGTTCTTCCGAAAGTCCCAACTGCCTGCGCGCTGATTTTGCATCGCGGAGCTGAAAGCGTTCGGTATCTACGCCATTGGAAATGACTTGAATCCTAGTTTCGGGGATGCCAAGAGCGGCCATTTTGTTCTTCAGGTCGATGGAGACAGCGATGGCGCCGTCTGCATGCGTCAGCGTCCATCGCAGCATCGGGCGAATGAGACGAAACGATGGGTAGAAATTGATGTCTGTGCCGCGGGCGGAAACGACCACCGGCAAGCCCAAATCTCTGGCGAGGCGGACGGCGGCGAATCCATCGGGATAGACGAAGTGCGCGTCGATGCAGTCGAAGTTTTGTTCGCCGTGCAGGCGCCGCGCGAGAGAAAGGGATGCCAGGTACATCAACATTCCGTGCGCGAGCATGCTAATTCCGGGGAGGAGCGGATAGCGAGGGTGGCGGATGCAAACGCCTTCGATTACTTCTTCGCGCGGGACCTGGCTGAATTGCCGCCAGCGCGAGACAGGCAGCCAGGAAGGAGAGTAGGGAACTGGCGCGATGACTTCCACGGAATTGCCGGAGCGGAGCGCGAGATGCCTAACGCGTTGATGGATGAAGATTCCCTGGAGGGGATTGACTCTGTTGGGGTACAGACTTGTGAAAGTCAGGATTCGCAAGCGCAATCCATCGAAACTAGATTTGCTCCCACTTGATTGCAATGTTGGCACGTCCGAAATTCGCTCGGCATTATGAGCGATGAAAATGATATTTCGATTTCATGCTCTCCTGGCGAGACTAGCATATTCAGACCGTGCCTGACGAAGCCATCCCTGAGGATGTTCCTCCCGATTTTCCGCTCGAATTCCTGGAAGCTGCACGAAACTCAATTCAGAAAACATTGTGTGTACAATTGTGGATGCGGTGGTGTTCCGGTTCTTTGAGAAGGTGAATGAAAAACGCTCTCACGGTCGACCTCGAAGATTATTTCCACGTTAGCGCGTACGCCGGCAAGGTACGCATGGAGGAATGGGACTCGTATCCGAGTCGGGTTGCGCAAAACACCGACCGGCTCCTGGAGTTGCTCGCGCAACACAACTGCCTGGCCACTTTTTTCGTTCTCGGATGGGTGGCGGAGAAAAAGCCGGAAGTTGTCGCACGGGTTGCTGCCGCGGGGCATGAGATTGCCTGCCACAGTCTGTTGCATCGGCGCATCTTCGATATGACACCAGAAGAATTCCGCGAGGACACGCACCGAGCGAAGGCTGTTATTGAGGATGCCACGGGGAAACAGGTCTTGGGTTATCGGGCTCCGAGTTTTTCGGTCACAAAGAAATCATCCTGGGCTCTGAAAATTCTTGTCGAAGAAGGGTTTCAGTACGATTCAAGTATTTTCCCGGTCGAACATCCATCCTACGGGATTCCCGACGCGCCGCGGACGCCCTATTGGATCAACACAGCGAGCGGGCGAATTCTGGAGTTTCCCCTGCCGACGCTCGCGATTGGATCGAAGAGGTCGCCGATCGGCGGCGGGGCGTATCTACGGCTGCTGCCTTACCGCTACACGCTCTGGTCGATCCGGCACCTGAATAGGCACGAGAATTCTCCGGTTTGCGTCTACATCCATCCCTGGGAACTCGATCCGGAGCAACCTAGAATGGGCGGGAGTCTCTCGGCGCGAGCCCGGCACTATTTCGGCCTGCGACGAACAGAAAGCAAGCTTAGAAAGCTAATCAGGGACGTGGAGTTTTGCCCCCTTGCTGCTGTCATCAACCAGCTCAGCCCCCTAGAAACTACCTTGTCGGCTTAGGGTTTTCTACACCTTGTAAGTGCTTGTTTTCTGATCGCTTGCAGGGAAAATTAGGATCACGCTGACCGATGGGGGTGCGCAATCTATAGAAAACAAATAGGATACCGCATAGTTACGAGTAACCCTATTCCCAGGCCAAGTTCCCAGAGACCAATCTGCGGCAGAGACGGGCGAGTGAAAATGGGTACCGCTTAGGGGAAAGAGGGTGGACGTAACCTTTTGAGGTCCGTTTGGCAGGGTCAACAAATTTGCCTAAGTCCAAGCTGTACAATAGGTTAGAATCCGCGAGGCGAGGACCTGCTGGCATGCTGCATGCATACTTGAAAAGGGAGTGTGGGTGTCAGTCTGTCTAGAGCTCATGGTACCAGCAAACGAGGGAGTTAAAGAGACGGCGGGTGCCAGAATTGATTGTCTGCGGTCTTGAAGCCTCTGCGGGGCGATGGGAACCTCGAGAATCGAGGAATGGTGGAATGCGGATACTGATCACAGGACATAAAGGCTATATCGGAACGGTGATGATGCCGCTGCTAGCCGATGCCGGGCACGAAGTCGTTGGACTGGATAGCGATCTCTTCGAACAATGCACGTTTGGAGAAGCGCCGCGAGAATTTCCATCGATTCGAAAGGACCTGCGCGACGTTCAAGCCACGGACTTGAAGGGTTTCGATGCGGTAATTCACCTGGCGGGGCTTTCGAACGATCCGCTGGGCAACCTGAATCCGAATCTGACCTACGACATCAATCACCACGCCTCGGTGCGGCTCGCGCGGCTGGCCAAAGAAGTTGGGGTCGAGCGTTACTTGTTCTCTTCTTCCTGCAGCACCTATGGCGCAGCGGGCGACAAGATTCTGGACGAAACGGCGGAGTTCAATCCAGTTACTCCGTATGGCCGCTCGAAGGTTCTGGTGGAACAGGAAGTGACACAACTGGCCAGCACGGAATTTAGCCCGGTGTTTCTGCGCAACGCGACGGCGTATGGAGTTTCACCCCGGCTGCGATTTGATCTGGTGCTAAACAACCTGACCGCGTGGGCGCTGACGACCGGCCGCGTGTTCATCAAAAGCGATGGAACGCCGTGGCGGCCGATCGTGCACATCGAAGACATCTCTCGCGCCTTTCTGGCAGCGCTCGAGGCTCCGCGCGAGCTGATTCACAATCAAGCCTTCAACGTGGGCCGGAGCGAAGAGAATTATCAGATCCGCGACCTGGCCGAGATCGTGAAGGAAACGGTCCCGGGCTGCTCGATTGATTTTGCGGCGGATGCGGGTCCGGACAAGCGCTGCTACCGTGCGGATTTTTCCCGTATTGCCAAGACGCTTCCGGCCTTTCAGCCGAAGTGGAACGCGCGGCGCGGCGCGCGCGAACTTTACGAGGCATACAAGAAGGTGGACCTGCGCGTCGAGGACTTCGAAGGCGCGCGCTACAAGCGCATTGATCACATCCAGGGATTGCTGGCATCAGGCCGCTTGAACTCGGACCTGCGTTGGCAGGCAGTGGAATCCGAGCACGTGCTGCAAGCGAAGAATTCCTGAAGTGCTCTTCATGAGCGGCTGGTGAGACTTGATTTTCACGGAGACTAAGCTGGCCGGCGCATTCGTCATCGAACTGGAACGGCACCCGGACCAGCGCGGATTTTTTGCCCGGACATTTTGCCAGCAGGAATTCGAAGCGCACGGTCTGAATGCGCAAGTGGTGCAGTGCAACGTTTCCTTCAACAAGCGCAAAGGTACGCTGCGAGGAATGCATTACCAGGCGGTGCCGTTCGCGGAAGCAAAGTTGGTGCGGTGCACATCGGGATCGATTTATGACGTCATCATCGACTTGCGGCCTTCTTCGGCGACGTTCAAGCAGCATTTTGCAGTGGAGCTCTCCGGGAAAAACCGCAGGATGCTGTACATCCCGGAAGATTTCGCTCACGGGTTCCAGACTTTGCAGGACGACACCGAAGTCTTTTACCAGATGGGGCAGCGCTATTCGGCGGAACACGCGCGAGGAGTGCGCTGGAACGATCCAGCCTTCGCAATTGAATGGCCCGAGGATGAACGAATTATCATCGAACGCGACCAGAACTATCCTGACTTCGTTGCATGAGAACGGCCGGACAGAGTTGAACGCGCAGAAACTCCAAAACGGCGCCGATCCGCTGGCTGAGGGCCAGGCGATGGTTCGCTTGATCGCGGAGCTTTATCCGATTTGCCGCAGCATTACGGGCGATGGCTTGCGAGAGACACTCCGGCTGCTGCAGAGGCAGATTGCCCTCGAGCTTCGGGAAGTGCCTACGGGCACGCAAGTGTTCGATTGGACGGTGCCGAAGGAATGGAACATCCGCGACGCCTATGTGAAGAATGCGAAGAGCGAGCGGGTGATTGATTTCCGGAAGTCTAATTTGCACGTGATGAATTACAGCGTGCCGGTGCAGCGGCGGATGACGCTGGCGGAATTGAAGGAGCACCTCTTCACGCTGCCCGCGCACCCGGATTGGATTCCCTACCGGACGTCCTACTACAAAGAGAGCTGGGGATTTTGCCTGGCCGAGAAACAATTTGCAGAGCTCAAGGACGAGGAATACGAAGTCTGCATTGATTCGACGCTGGAAGACGGTCATTTGACGTACGGCGAATACCTCTTGCCGGGAGAGACGCGGGACGAAGTGCTGATTTCGTGCCATGCGTGCCATCCCTCGTTGTGCAACGACAATCTTTCGGGCATTGCGCTGGCGGTATCGATCGCGCAAGCGCTGCAGTCCGCGCCGCGGCGGTATTCGTATCGGTTTCTTTTCGTTCCCGGAACGATCGGGGCGATCACCTGGCTGGCGAGGAACGAAGACAAGATTGCGAACATCAAGCACGGATTGGTGCTGACTGGTGTTGGCGACGCGGGAGCGCTTCACTACAAGAAAAGCCGGAGAGGCACTGCGGACATCGATCGCGCGGCCGCGCACGTATTGAAGCATTCCGGGCAAGGGCACGAGCTTTTGGAATTTTCGCCGTATGGCTACGACGAACGGCAGTACTGTTCGCCCGGAATCAATCTTTCCGTAGGAAGATTGTCCCGCACGCCGCACGGTACCTTTCCGGAATATCACACTTCAGCGGACAACCTTGAATTCGTGCATGCCGATAAACTGGGAGAAGCGCTGGCAGTCAGCCTGGAAATTCTCTCGGCGCTGGAAAACAACTGCACCTTTGTGAATCTGAATCCAAAGTGCGAGCCGCAGCTGGGGAAGCGCGGGCTGTACCGCACGGTTGGCGGGACAGCGGAGGGGGGAGTCAGCGAAATGGCGATCTTGTGGGTACTGAACCAATCGGACGGAAAGAATTCGCTGCTGGATATCGCGGAGCGCTCGGGAATACGTTTTGAGGCCATCCGCAAGGCGGCGGAGGCTCTTGAGGAACACAAATTGTTGCGGAAGGAATTGAGATCAGTGCCGCAGGCGGCGCGCTGAGCTGGCGGAAAGGATACGACCATGAATTCGATTATTATCGATGCACCGATCTCCGAGAAAGAGAAGAGGGAACTCCTGTATCGCGGGCAACTGCTGGTGTACGCGCCGACGCCGAGCTCGCTGGCGCTCGTGGATTTTGCGCAGAAGATGGTGGAAGCGGCGTTTCATCCGCTCGATCCGGAGACTGCGCAGTTTCATTTGCCTGTTGAGAAGTACGCAGCGATTCTTTCGGATTTGAAACCAAAGTTCATCCACGCTCCGGAATCGAAGAAGTGCATTCAAGGGATGCTGGGCGACCTCGGATTTAGTTTGGAGAAGACTTACTTTGACGTGCCGAGGATGCGCTCTTCGACGAGCGACGATTTTCTGACCTCGGGAATTGCGTATGCGTTCCATCCGCATCGCGACACGTGGTATTCCGCGCCGATGTGCCAGATAAACTGGTGGTTGCCGATTTATCCGATCGTTCCGGAAAACGCGATGGCGTTTCATCCGCGGTATTGGAGCCAGGCGGTGCGCAATGGTTCGGCGGAATACAACTATTCCGAATGGAATCGTACCAGCCGGCAGAATGCCGCGCAGTTCATCAAGCAGGACACACGGAAACAGCCGAAGCCGGAAGAGGCGATGGAGATGGATCCGCAAATCCGAGTGATTGCGCCGCCGGGAGGCGTGCTGCTGTTCTCGGCCGCGCAAATGCATTCGAGCGTGCCAAACAACTCCGCGAAGACGCGCTTCAGCATTGATTTTCGCACGGTGAACGTCGACGACGTGGCAGCGCGGCGCGGGGCTCCCAACGTGGACTCGTCTTGCACGGGAACAACAATGGGAGATTACCTGCGCGGGACGGACTTGACGCACCTGCCGGACAAATATTTTGAGCTGTACGAGACGCAGCCGCCAATTGCGAAACGGGAGGAGTTCGAGACCGCGACGAAGGCGTAATTGCACCGAGCCGATGCAATGAATCAAGTTCGAACAGAAATATTGATGACTGCGACGAAACAATCCGGGTGCCGATTCTGCGGAACGAAACTCGATCATACGTTTGTGGATCTGGGCATGTCGCCGTTGTGCGAGAGCTTTCTTCCCGGCGACCAATTGAATCAGATGGAAGCGTTCTACCCGCTGCACGCGTACGTTTGCGGGAACTGTTTTTTGGTGCAACTGGAGGCATACGTTACGCCGGAGCATATTTTCAGCGACTATGCGTATTTTTCTTCGTACTCGGATTCTTGGCTGGCGCATGCGAAGAGATACACGGACCGGATGGCGGAGCGCTTCGGGATCAGCGAGAAGAGTTTTGTGGTCGAGCTGGCGAGCAACGATGGGTACCTACTGCAATATTTCGTCGAGAAGAAGGTGCCGGTCCTGGGGATCGAGCCGGCAGCAAATGTCGCGGCCGTGGCGGTGAAGAAGGGTGTGCCGTCGCTGGTAAAATTTTTCGGGAGAGAAACGGCGCGCGGGCTCGTTGCAGAGGGCCGGCAAGCCGATTTGCTGCTCGGGAACAATGTCCTGGCGCAAGTGCCAGACTTGAACGACTTCGTCGCGGGAATGAAAATTCTCCTGAAGCCGACGGGTGTGATCACCATGGAGTTTCCCCATCTGCAGCGGCTGATGGAGGAAAACCAGTTCGACACAATTTATCACGAACATTTTTCGTACTTTTCGCTTTTGACGGTGGAGAAGATCTTTGCGGCTCACGGAATTACGCTCTTCGACGTCGAGGAACTGCCGACGCACGGGGGTTCGCTGCGGATTTACGGGCGGCATGCGGAAGATTCGTCGAAGCCGGTGACCGAGCGAATTAAGGAATTGCGCGCACGGGAGCAAGCGGCCGGAACCAGGCTTTTAGAGACATATTCGCGTTTTGCAGAGCAGGTAAAGGAGACAAAGCGGAAATTGCTAGAGTTTTTGATTGCTGCGAAACGCAATGGAAAAAGGATTGCGGGATACGGAGCGCCAGGGAAAGGAAATACACTGCTGAATTACTGCGCGATTCGAACGGATTTCCTGGATTACACTGTGGACCGCAATCCGTACAAACACGGCAGATTCCTGCCGGGGACTCACGTTCCGATTTTTCCACCGGACCGCATCCGCGAGACCAAGCCGGACTTTCTGCTGATTCTTCCGTGGAATTTGAAGGACGAAATCATCAAGCAAAATGCCTATATTCGGGAATGGGGCGGGAAGTTCGTGGTGCCGATTCCGGCGGTGCAGGTTCATGAGTGATGCACCGCTGGCAGGGGCTAGGAGCGCCGAGGAGCAGAGGAGTCGTGCACGCCATGGAGCGCGCAAAGGAGCACGGCCAGAGTTCTCGCGAGTTCTCAAACGGTGAAGGAGTAACGCAGATGAAAGTCGTCATATTTTGCGGCGGGCTGGGAATGCGGTTGCGGGAATATGCTGACAATGTTCCCAAGCCAATGGTGCCGATCGGCTACCGGCCGGTCCTGTGGCATGTGATGAAGTACTACGCGCACTTTGGCCACAAGGATTTCATTTTGTGCCTGGGCTATCGCGCGGATGCCATCAAGCAATATTTTCTGCATTACGACGAGTGCGTTTCGAACGACTTCTCGCTTTCAAAAGGCGGCAAAGACCTGCAACTTTTCAATAGCGACATTCACGACTGGAACATTACGTTTGCCGAGACGGGCATGCATTCGAACATCGGGCAACGGCTCAAAGCCGTTGAGAAATATCTCGTGGGCGAAGAAGCTTTCCTGGCGAATTATGCGGACGGCCTCACCGATCTGGAGCTTCCGAAACTCATCGAGTTTTCAAAGCAGCACGACAAAATCGCTACGTTTGTTTCCGCGAAGCCAAATTTGACCTATCACCTTGTTTCTGCCGGCCCAGACGGTGTGGTGAGCGATATCAGATCTATTCGCGATGCTGAACTGCGGATCAACAGTGGCTACTTTGTTCTCAAACAGGAGATTTTCAAGCATATGCGCGAAGGCGAAGAGTTGGTCCTCGAACCCTTCCGCAGGCTGATCCAGGAAAAGCAGTTGATGGCTTACGAGCACAACGGCTTTTACGCCTCGATGGATACGTTCAAGGACAAACAGCAGTTGGACGATTTGTACGCGCGAGGTGATGCGCCCTGGGTGGTTTGGAAGTCCAATGGATCGCAAACCGCAGCCCCGGTGGCGGAGCCCGCGAAATCTCCTGCTGGCGAGCCCGCCGGTTATGTGGCGAGCAGGCGCGATGGTTGACTTGTGCCTAGGCTCCGCGGAACGTCCCCTGCGCCGGATCCTGTGCCTGGGTTCACACTGCGACGACATTGAGATTGGGTGCGGCGGAACAATTCTGCGCCTCTTGCGCGAGCATCCGGAAGCCGAAATCTACTGGCTGGTGTTTAGCTCGACTCCAGTTCGAAAGAAAGAAGCTCTGCGAGCGGCGAATCTCTTTCTTGCGTCTGCAAAGAAAAAGAAAATTGTGATCCGCAACTATCGCGACAGTTTTTTCCCTTCGCTTCACCCACGGATCAAAGGGGAGTTTGAAAAACTGAAAAGAGAGTTTGTTCCCGATCTCATTCTGACGCATTACCGCCACGATCTGCATCAGGATCACCGGGTGATCTGTGAACTGACTTGGAACACGTTTCGCAGCCATTTGATCTTGGAATACGAGATTCCCAAGTACGATGGTGACTTAGGAACCCCAAACTTCTTTGTCGGATTGGATCGAGCCACCTGCGAACGGAAGTCGAAATATATTATGGACGCGTTTGCGTCTCAGCGCGCCAAACAATGGTTCACTGCGGACACGTTTATGGGATTGCAGCGAATCCGGGGCATCGAGGCGAATAGCCCCGGCGGATATGCGGAGGGTTTTCATTGCCGAAAGCTAGTGTGGTGATCCAGGAACAGGAGCAGCGTCCGCCAGTCCCTCAGCAGCGCGAAGAAATCAGCGCGGCCAAAGGGGAATGGGCTTCAGAGCTGTGGCATTTCCGCGAGCTGCTCTATTTCCTCGCGTGGCGCGACGTCAAGGTGCGTTACAAGCAAGCCGCCTTTGGCGCGGCGTGGGCGATCATCCAGCCACTTTTTACGATGCTCATTTTCACGTTTTTCTTTGGCCGCGTGGCCAACATTCCCAGCGCAGGCATTCCGTATCCCCTTTTCTTTTACACAACGTTAGTTCCTTGGACGTATTTTGCCGGCACGCTCGGCCAGGCGGGAAACAGCCTGGTCAGTAACGCGCCGTTGATCACAAAAATTTACTTTCCGCGAATTTTGTTACCGGCTTCCTCGGCGCTCAGCAGCTTGCTGGACTTCGGCGTCGGCTCTTCCTTCCTCGTCGTGATGATGCTGTACTACAGAATCGCACCGAGCTGGAAGATCGTGTTCTGGCCGCTGGCGGTCTTGGAAATGCTGATCGTCACCGTCGGAATCAGCATGTGGTTCGCCGCACTCAACGTCCGCTACCGCGACATAAAGCACGTCATCCCCTTCATGATCCAGCTTGGACTTTGGGTCAGCCCGGTTCTTTATCCGGTGACCTATCTTTCGCCACGCTGGCGGCCTTTGCTGGCGCTCAATCCTCTTACCGCCGTCATGGAAGGATTCCGCGCGTGCCTCTTCCCCAACCGGCAGTTGGACTGGGGCTTGATGGCGACGTCGTTTGGCACATCATTGATTTTCCTTGTGATTGGAGCGCTTTACTTTCGCAAGGCCGAACGAACGTTTGCCGATATTATCTAGTTTAGATTTTGGGAAGAAACTTTCGTGATGATGACGCAACGCACACAACTCGCCGCGGAACAAGTCGCAAGCGGCTGCGCTCCTGCCAGAATGAGGAAGGGACGCGCATGAGCGATTCTATCCGCGTGGAACACCTTACCAAGCAATACCTGCTGGGGAAGGCAAGCCAGCAGACGATGCTCCGCGAGCGTCTGGCCAATTTGCTTAGAAACCCTTTCGCGAAGGAAACCGCAGTCACTGATACTCTTTGGGCTCTGCGTGACGTTTCTTTTGGGATAAAAGAGGGAGAAGTCGTTGGCATCATCGGCCGCAACGGCGCGGGCAAGAGCACCCTGCTGAAAATTCTCTCCAAAATCACCTATCCGACCACGGGCCGCGTGAAGGTGTATGGCCGGGTCGCTTCCTTGCTTGAGGTCGGCACCGGCTTCCATGAAGAACTGACGGGCCGTGAGAACATCTACTTGAACGGCTCCATTCTGGGAATGAAGCGCCGCGAAGTAGAGGCAAAACTCGATCAAATCATCGAATTCGCGGGAGTCGCGCGCTTCATCGACACACCCATCAAACGCTATTCCTCGGGCATGCGGTTGCGGCTGGGTTTTGCCGTTGCAGCACACTTGGACCCCGATGTTTTGATCGTCGATGAAGTGCTCGCTGTCGGCGATGCCGGTTTCCAGAAGAAATGTCTCAGCGTTATGGAAGATTTGCGCAAAGGCGGCCGGACCGTTCTTTTTGTTTCTCATAATATGGCTGCGGTAGAAAACCTTTGCTCGCGCGGCATCTGGATTGACAGCGGCCGTGTCCGGCAAGACGGGCCGACACACCAGGTCATCGAATCGTATTTGTCATCCTTTGCGGAGACGCAGCAGAGCGCTTCCGATTTGAGCGCCGTGGAAACTCGCCACGGAAACGGCGACATTCGCTACACGGGCATTTCTTTCCTAACCATGGACGGCCAGCCGCAGTTGGTCACTCGCAGTGGCGACAGCCTCCGCCTGCGCTTTCACTATCATGCCAAGAAGGCGATTCCGTATCCCAGCTTTGGCTTCCGGCTTCTGACCGAGATGGGGACTCTCGTCACCGATACGAGCACGTGGCATCACAGCCTGGACATTTCCGAAATTGCTCCCGGTAAGGGCTATCTAGACCTGGAGATCGATTTCCTGAACCTCCTGCCGGGCCGCTACGATTTCTCGCTCTGGATCACCGGTCTCAGCCAGCTCGTCTACGACGGCGTCGAACACTGCGCAAAGCTCGAGGTTGAACTGGCGAATGTCTACCGCTCAGGAAGACAGCTCGATTCGCGGTCCGGCATCGTCTACTTTCCACAAAAATGGAATTTGCAGGGACTGCACAGCGAGCGGCTGAGCCGCGCGGACGAACCGTCTGAAGACGAGCGCGAAAAGTGGAGCGCGCACCGGACCCGACTCTAGGGAACGAAAGATTGCTTGATTTCAATGCCATGTCGCCCTATCCACTTTCTGATTTTTTCGCTCAGCCCTTGGATCCCAGGGACCAACCTCTGGTGAGCGTAATCACGCCCGTCTATAACGGCGAGGAGTTCCTGGCGGAGTGCATCGAGAGCGTGCTCGCCCAGACGTATCAGAATTGGGATTACACCGTCGTCAACAATCGCAGTACGGATGGCACTCTTGAAATTGCCCAGAGCTATGCGGCCCGGGATCCCCGGATTCGGGTCCACGACAATCGCGAATTTCTTCCGATCATTCAGAATCACAATCACGCGATCAGCCAGATTTCTCTGCAGAGCAAGTACTGCAAAGTCGTACTGGCCGACGACTGGCTCTTTCCTGAATGCATCATGAAGATGGTGGCGCTTGCCGAGGCGCACCCATCCGTCGGTCTCGTCGGGGCGTATGGCCTCCACGGCGACGGCATGCACGTAATGTGGCGCGGTCTGCCCTTCCCACGGACCGTGGTGACGGGCAAGGAAGTCTCCCGATTGCGACTGCTCGAAGGGCGTTATGTATTCGGCGCACCGACCGCTACGCTTGTTCGTTCAGATCTTGTTCGCAAAGAGAAACAATTTTACGACGAGTCCAATCTTCATGCGGATTCTACAGTGTGTTTCAGAATCCTTCAGGAATCTGATTTTGGTTTCGTCCACCAGTTGCTTACGTTTACCAGAACGCAGGGCGAATCCAATACGACCTTCTCGGAGCGAATGAACAGTATTCAGTTGTCCTTTCTGACGGAACTCATTCAGTTCGGCCCATCCAGTCTCGACAAGAAAGAGTATGAGGATCGTTTGCGGGTCCGTTTGCGCGAGTACTACCAGGTTCTCGCTGAAGGCCTCTTGCAGATGCGCGGCAAGAGTTACTTTGAATTTCACAAGAACTGGCTGCGCAACCTGGGAATCCCGTTGAGCTGGAGCCGGCTGCTCCGTGGATTCTGGATGGCCGTCTGGAACGGCGTGTCACATCCCGTTGCGGCTGTGAAGAGCCTCACCCGCTGGTGGGGCAAAGCGACCGCCTCCAAGAAGACCATCAGCGGGGTTCGAGCCTGAGCATGGACTTGACCGTCATCATCTGCACCTGGAATCGCTCGAAGTCCCTGGCTGCCGTCTTGGCGAGCCTTGAAATATCCATCGTCCCCGAGAAGATCGACTGGGAAGTTCTCGTGGTTGATAACAACTCCAAGGATGAGACGCGCGCCGTTTGCGAGTCGTTCACAAAAAGAAATCCAGGCAAGTTTCGATATCTGTTCGAGGGAACTCAGGGCAAAACTAACGCCTTGAATGCCGGCATTCGGGAATCGCATAGCGAATTCCTGGCCCTCACCGATGACGATCTGACGGTGGATCCCCATTGGCTTGCAGAAATTTACGACGCATTCAAGAAATATGATTGCGCCGCGATCGGCGGCAGGATCGTTCCTGTGTGGAACTGCAAAAAGCCTTCCTGGATTGCTTTCGAAGGTCCATATCGTCACCCTGCGTACGGCGGAATCGTGAATTTTGACAAGGGCGATATGCCGTTCCAGCTCACGGCGACGGCGATCGGCGCAAACATGGGTTTGCGCAAATCCATTTTTGAAAAGTATGGTCCTTACCGGACCGACCTCAATCGCATCAGCGACCTGTTGGGTGGAGAGGACACGGAGTATTGCCGGAGGCTCATGCACGCGGGCGAACGCCTAATGTATGCCCCCAAGGCACTCGTTTACCATCCCGTGGAAGAATACCGGACCACGAGAAAATATTTTCGTTCCTTCGCATTTCACTACGGCAGATGGTCCATCCGGATCGACGGCGTGTCAGAAGGCGCAAAGTGTTATTTCGGGGTTCCCCGATACTTGTTTCTCATTGCTCTTAGGTTTTTTGGCAAATGGATGATCTCCTTTGGAAGGCAACGCCGCTCCTTTTACAAATTGGAGCTATTCCAGACATTTGGAAAAATGGTCGAGAGCAAAAGATGGTTGCGGAACCGCCAGGTTCAGCAACCGCTTCAGGGACTTCATCCCGCGGAATAATCGAGAGAAAAGGAAAGGATTGTAATTCGGCAACTCGATCTGCACCAGATCATATGAACCTCAGCATCATTATCGCCAGCTATAATCGAGCCGAGAGTTTGCTCAAGTTTCTGCAAGAGCTTTCTCATCAGGTTGTACCGGCGGGCGTCGAGTGGGAAGTCTTAGTCGTCGATAACAACTCTACAGACGGAACGAAAAACCTGATTCGGCCCGTGATGGAGGGAAACCCCCAAAAATTCCATTACCTCTTGGAAAATCGTCAGGGAAAGTCTTTCGCCTTGAACACGGGCATTGGTGCGGCGGCGGGGGAAATCCTGGTTTTCACGGATGATGATTGCATCCCTGACGCAAACTGGCTGGCCACGATCGCAGATGAATTTGCTTCCGATCCCTCCCTCGCAGTGCTCGGTGGACGAGTCGAGCTTTTTGATAAGCAAGATCGGCCGGTGACCATCCGGAGCTTCCCCGAAAGGACGCCCATTGAATCGCGCGATCAGCTTTTCTTGTTCCTGGTTGGTGCCAACATGTCGATTCGCCGGAAGATTTTTGATGTGGTGGGAAATTTTGATCCATTCCTCGGCCCAGGATCAAGAATTGGCGCGGTGATGGAAGATCTCGATTTCCTTTATCGAGTATTCCGGCAAAAATTCAAGATCATCTACTCGCCGGACGTCCTCGTCTATCACAATCATGGGCGGACCACCGACGCGCAAATTCAGGCCCTGAATCACCGGTACGTCGTGGGCCGCGGGGCGTTCTACTGCAAGCACATCTTGGGAGGCGACCGGAAAGTACTCAAGATGGCCTACTGGGAGGTCTCCTCCTTAACCAAAGGAATGCTGAAGGACTTATTCGCAGGCAGGAGATTCCAGGAGCAGCGCAGTCTTCTCTGGGCCCTATTGGTTGGCGCCAGCGGCCGGCTCGCGTGGAATCCAAAGGTCCGCCGGATTTGAACACCCTTGGTTACATAGAGACCGAAGAAGAAAGGATTGCGAGATCGGATGATTTCCATGCAGGTTGACGTAGCTTCTCTGGAAAAATCTGCGCGCAAGCCTGTGCTGGAAGACGTCGGTACCCTTGCGCTCGTTCCGGATCACTGGAATCCTCGCTGGATGGTGCGCCATCACATCATGGCGCGCTTGGCGAGCTATTTTCATATGGTTTGGGTGAATCCCGCGCATCACTGGCGGGATACCCTCAGGAGTCGGTCAGCGCCGTTACAAACATCCGACGCCGCCCAATATCCCGGGTTCGCCGAATATACCCCAGGATTTTGGCTTCCAGACTTCTACCGCCCAACCTGGCTGGCGCGACTTACGCTGCGGCAGCGCCTCTTACAGGCAAGCCAGATGCTTCGGGACCGTGGGTGTAGCAAGATCATTCTCTACTTCTGGCGTCCCGAATTTGAACCGATCCTTGGGATGATCCCCTTCGATCTGAGCTGCTATCACCTCGAAGATGAATATTCTTTCTCGCGCGTCGAGCGCCCCATAGATTCTGTCGAAGCCCGATTGCTTGCTGCAGTGGATCAGGTATTTATCCTTTCACCTGCTCTCTACGAAAAAAAGGGGAAAATCAATCCGCATACCGCGTATCTTCCCGGCGGCGTTGATTTTGAAGCCTACTCGCAGCCGCTTGCCGAACCCAGCGATCTTGCGCCCATTCCTCATCCCCGCATCGGGTACGTGGGATCTCTCAAATGGCAAATCGATTGGGACCTGCTTCTCAAGCTCACTCGCAAGCATCCGGAATGGTCTTTCGTCTTGGTGGGCCCCGCAAGTCCACATCCGGAAATTGACGGCGCTCTCCAGGAACTCAGGGAACGCCCCAACGTTCATTTCCTTGGTGGAAAGCCTTCAGCCGAAATGATGGCGTACCCACAGCATTTCGATGTGTGCGTCATGCCCTACGGAGATAACGACTACACCAAATACATCTATCCGCTCAAATTGCACGAATACTTGGCGAGCGGTAAGCCACTCGTGGGAACCCCAATCGCTTCGCTCGCGCCCCTTGGGGACGTCGTGCTTCTTCCAAGAAACGCCGAACAATGGTCCTCCATGCTCGCACAAGCTCTAAGCGGGGCGGAAAACACAGAAGAGCGGCGCGCGGCTAGGCAGAATTTCGCGCGACAGCATGATTGGTCGAACCTCGTCAGGCAGATCACCAACACAATGGCCCAGCGGCTCGGCCCCGCGTACGCCGCTCGTATTGAACAGCATTTTCGAGAGAGTTCTCCGAAAGCCGGTCCCGGAAGAGACTGTCCAGTTGTGAGTTACCCTCGGTCCGGCCCGTGACGACCGAGGCCCTTGGATCCAAGGAAAGAGAGACAAACGGAAATGGGACGATCAATCCCCGATCGGGAGCGCAAACTTCAGGCAGGTGAACTCGTCGAGGTTCGCTCCCAGGACGAAATCCTCGCGACGCTGGATGAAAACGGCAGGCTCAATACCATGCCGTTCATGCCGGAGATGCTCCAATATTGTGGGAAACGCTTTTGGGTCCATAAGATCGCGCACAAGACGTGCGACAACATCAAGCCCTGGAACATGCGGCAATTGAAAAACGCGGTGCATCTGACGGGTGTGCGCTGCGATGGGAAAGCTCACGGGGACTGCGACGCCGGTTGCTTGATTTTTTGGAATCAGGCCTGGCTCAAGAGAGTCGAGACGCCGCTTCCGCAAGAGTCGCAGCTTGGTGAATGTGGCTCGTCGTTACCAAAGACTACTGAGAATCTGAATTCAGGGCCATCTATTCAAATCCCCGGTGTCCTCGAGAGAGCCAGCCGCAAGGGAACGGATCCAGCTACTTCAGAAGCAATCTATTCTTGCCAAGCGACGGATCTCAGGGAGTTTACTTCGGATCTCCCCTGGTGGAATCTATGGCAATACATCAGGGATATCCGCTCCGGAAACTTGCATCGGGGTTTGGGCGATTCGAAAGGCGAAAAGCTGCTTGAGACGTTGCTCGGTATTATGGACGTGTTCCGCATCATCCTGATCGAAGTTTTCAACAAGTTTCAGTCCCTTCGTAAGGGAGTGCAGTATCCTCACATCCAGGCATTGCCTGCCGCCTCTCCGGCTGGCGAGTTGAACCTCCAGCCCGGCGAATTTGTCCAAGTAAGATCAAGGCAGGAAATATTTGCCACCCTGGACCAGAAGAATCGCAACCGCGGCCTCTTGTTCGATTCTGAAATGCTCAAGTATTGCGGTGGAACCTATCGCGTCGCAAAACGGGTAAACCAAATTGTGGATGAGAAGAACGGAAAAATGCTGCGGATGAAGTCCTCTTGCATCATTTTGGACGGCTCCGCGTGCGCCGCCGATTATCACCGGTTGTGTCCAAGAGCGATTTACCATTATTGGCGAGAGGGTTGGCTTCGCCGAGTGGGCTGAACACGGGGTAGGCATGTGCCTCGAAGGTCATCTTAATCGATTGGCTCGGCTCCGAGGATCGAGCCTTTGATGAAATCTCCCCGGAAAAGGAATACAGGAAATTGCTATTCTGTTTCCCGCAAATCCCCTCTTTCCGTTGTAAAATCAATGTTAACTACTGCAGTTTCAATTACTTAAGGAGAGCCATCTTTGGTTGACCAGTTGCACCCCCTAGTGCGTGCATATGATCCTGACGTCACTCTCAAAACTTCCCGAAACCATCGGACTGTTCCTTATTGGGCTTGTCCTAATTCTTTCCGGCGTTGTGCTTCGCCGCATATTCTTGACCTTCGAAACCGCGATACCCGCATCCGGCCGCAACCCAGGAACGGAAGAACTTCCCCTCAAGTAGCGCAACTCCTGCGTTACTTCCGGCCACTTTGCCATTAGAGCAGCCGGAACATTTTTTGCGGGGCCAAGCTGTCTATAGATTTGAGGAAAACGCTAGATCTGCGTCACGGTCGCCGGAATCAGCTTGATTCGAGGCGCCTTTTTTTCGGACCAGATCTAACGCAGCGTTCAATCCGGACATTAATCCGTATGTTCCCCGCTATTGTGGAAGCGGACTGCACAATGATGTCCGTAAGTTTCTCTCCATCCTTCGAAGGGTGTTTTAGACCGTATCTAAGTCCAAACAAATCAATGAATTGGTGTTGCCCAATTTGGAAGGCGGAGTGCTTTGTCATTCTCCACTACCTAACGGCGGAGGTATGTCGTAAGGGCGCGAAACCATGTCTTCAGCGGCCGCGAGTAGGCGCGTAGCGCTTTGGGTTCCGCCCCATTTGCCAACAAGCTGGTTCAGCCAAAGTTTTCTTCATTCGCTCGTCGGCAGTCTTCTTTGCCGAAAAATCTTGTTTGCTGTATGTCCTGCGGAGGATGCTTCATGTTGATTTGCTCGCGTCGTCTTAACGGATCGACGCTTCGGGTTCGGCTCGGCCGGTCGCTCGCACTGCTCGTTCTTCTACTCGCGGTGGCTTCGCGACAGGCGCTCGCCGCCCCTATCGTCTTCGTGCAGAGCAACTCCGCGACGCCTCAGTCGCCGCAGACGACGGTAGCGGCCACCTACACCTCCGCTCAGACGCTCGGAAACTTGAACGTCGTTATTGTCGGCTGGAATGACTCGACTTCAACCCTCAGTAATGTAACCGATTCACTTGGCAATGCGTACGCCCTGGCAGCCGGTCCGGTCGTACAGAGCGGAACTGCGTCGCAGGCGATCTACTACGCAAAGAACATCTCCGCGGCCGCAGCGGGCGCGAACACCGTCACTGTGACCTTCAGCGTCGCGGCAGCCTTCCCGGACATCCGCATCGCGGAGTATAGCGGTTTGGATACCGTGAATCCCCTGGACGTTTCTTCTGGCGCTCAGGGCACTACGACGTCAACGAGCAATAGCGGATCCGTGACCACCACCAGCGCAAACGATTTGCTGGTTGGTGCAAACCTGGTGCAGTCAACGACCACTGCGGCGGGAACTGGCTACACGAATCGCAGAATCACCCAAGACGGGGACATTCTTGAAGACCGCTTGGTGACCGTGACCGGCAGCTACAACGCCACTGCGGCGCTCGACAAGGTCCAACCGTGGATCATGCAGATGGTGGCCTTCCGCGCTGCTGGAAGTGGCACTCCCGCGCCCTCCATCACCAGCCTCAATCCAACATCTGGTCTGGTTGGCGCCTCAGTCACAATTACGGGCACGAATTTCGGCGCTTTGCAGGGAACCAGCACGGTCACGTTTAGCGGCACAGCGGCGACACCGACGGCATGGAGCGCCACGAACATCACGGTTTCGGTTCCCACGGGCGCGACGACAGGCAACGTTGTGGTCACGGTCAGCGCCCAACCCAGCAACGGCGTGAACTTCACCGTTGGAAATGTCTCGCCCATCCTTTTCGTGCAAACCAATTCCGCGAGCCCACAGGCAACACAGACGCCGGTGACCGTCACTTATGCCGGTGCTCAGACAGCCGGCAATTTGAATGTCGTGATCGTCAGTTGGAATGATTCGACAGCGACAATAAGCTCCGTCACGGACTCCATCGGCAATGCGTATGCTGTGGCAGCGGCTCCAATTGTGCAAGCCGGCACAGCTTCACAGGCCATCTATTACGCAAAAAATATCGCGGCAGCAGCGGCTGGCGCGAACACTGTCACGGTGAATTTCAATGTCGCCGCTCGCCATCCTGACATTCGCATTGCCGAATACAGCGGCGTCGACCCGTTAAATCCCCTGGATGCTTCCCTGGGCGCGCAGGGAAACTCGGCGACAAGCGACAGCGGCCCGGTCGCAACGGCAAACGCGAATGACATTCTGATCGGGGCGAACGTCGTGCAGTCCACGACCACAGCGCCAGGCACGGGGTATACAAGCCGCGGAATCACTGTTGACGGAGACATTTTGGAAGACCAGGTCGTCTCTGCGACGGGCGGTTACAACGCTTCCGCTGTCCTCGACACAGTCCAGCTATGGATCATGCAGATAGCTGCGTTCCGCGCCGCCGTCAGTGGCGGGAGCCCGGTGCCGAACATCGCCAGCCTGAATCCAACATCCGGGCCAGCGGGCACGTCGGTCACCATTACGGGTTCCAATTTTGGCGCATCGCAAGGGACCAGCACCGTTAAATTCAACGGGACGACCGCAACGTCCACAAGTTGGACTGCTGCCAGCATTGTGGTCGCGGTTCCCGCAGGCGCGACATCCGGAAGTGTGATCGTGACTGTCGGCGGCGTCGCCAGCAATGGTGTGAGCTTCAACGTTCTCCCCATACCCAGCATTTCCAACCTTAATCCGACCTCGGGTCCAGTGGGTGCTTCTGTCACAATCACCGGCACAAACTTCAGCGCTAGCCAGGGAACGAGCGCCGTAGCTTTCAACGCAACATTGGCGTCTCCAACGAGTTGGACGACGACCAGCATCGTTGTTCCCGTCCCATCGGGCGCAACCACCGGCAATGTCGTCGTTACCGTCAACAATGTTCCTAGCAACGGGATTAACTTCACCGTTCTCCCAACTCCAAGCATCACCAGTCTCAATCCGGCCTCCGGCCCAATTGCTACTTCCGTAGCCATCGCGGGCACGAATTTCGGCGTCAGCCAGGGAACGAGCGCAGTGACGTTCAACGGCATCGCCGCAACACCCACGAGTTGGAGCGCGACAAGCATATCCGCGCCGGTACCGAACGGCGCAACCACTGGCAATGTCGTCGTCGCAGTCAGCGGCGTGGCCAGCAACGGTGTAGCCTTCACGGTAAGTTCGACGGCTCCCAGCATCACCAGCCTGAATCCCATCTCCGGTCCGGTCGGAACATCAGTCACCATCGCTGGCGTTAACTTCGGCGCGGGTCAGGGCACCAGCACGGTCACGTTTAATGGAACTACCGGAACGCCGACAGCGTGGAGCGCCACCAGTATCACTGTGCCCGTGCCCACAGGTGCCATCACCGGCAACGTCGTCGTCACCGTTGGCGGCCAGGCCAGCAACGGCCTAAGCTTTACAGTCATACCCCCGCCAAGCATCACTAGTCTCAATCCGGCAGTGGGATCCGTCGGTTCTTCGGTGACAATTACAGGTGCAAATTTCGGCTCCACGCAGGGAACGAGCACGGTTAAGTTCAACGGCACGGCCACAACGCCAACGAGCTGGAACGCAACAACCATCATTGCGCCCGTTCCCGCGGGTGCGACCACGGGCAACGTGGTTGTGACAGTCGGAGGACAGGCCAGCAACGGTTCGAATTTTACCGTCACCACGCCAACGGGGATCAGTTTGATTCAACATGCCAGCAAGGACGCCGGCATAGCGGTCTCTTCCAATTTGGCATTCGGTTCGAACAACACTGCCGGAAACTGGATCGCCGTGTGTATTCGTGCCGGGCACTCCGGTCAAGTACTCACCGTGACGGATTCCAGGGGGGACACCTACCGCCAGGCGGTTCTATTCAACATGACCGTGGATACTCCAAATGGTGAGACGGTCGGCATCTTCTACGCGGAAAACATCGCCGGTGGCGCCAACACGGTAACGGTTGCCGAAAGCATCTCCAACAACACACTGCGGTTCGCCATCTTAGAGTATTCGGGAGTCGCTCTGGCGAATTCGCTGGACGTCACCGCAGCCGCACAGGGAGTTAACAACGCTGCGAGCAGCGGGACACCTGTCAATGTCCTAGGCGGTGATCTGCTGCTCGGGGTGATCACAACTTCCGATCCGGCGGTCTTTACGCCAGGAACCAACTACACAATCAGAGATGCCGTCCCGGGAGCCTCGAACGCGAAGCTCATCACCGAAGACCAGATTCAGGCGGCTACCGGAACTGCTTCGGTCAGTGCCTCTTTGAGCGTCTCCGACAAGTGGGGTGCAGCCCTGGCGGCGTTCAAGGCTGCCAGCAGTGGCGGCAGCACCGGGCCATCGATCACGAGCTTGAATCCAGCTTCGGGTGTAATCGGCACGTCCGTGACTATCACGGGCACAAATTTTGGCGCCAGCCAAGGCACCAGCACTATCGCCTTCAACGGGACTGCCGCGACTCCCACAAGCTGGAGCGCCACGAGCATCGCCGTACCCGCTCCGACGGGCGCGACCACCGGCAATGTCGTTGTAACAGTTGGCGGCGTGGCCAGCAACGGAGTCACGTTCAGCGTCGCCGTACCTCCGCCCAGCATAACCACTCTAAATCCCACGTCAGGACTCGTGGGTACTTCCGTCACGATTAGCGGCACAAACTTCGGTGGGTCTCAGGGCACCAGCACGGTGAAGTTCAACGGAACCACGGCTACGCCCACCAGTTGGAGTGCCGCGAGCATCGTTGTGCCTGTTCCCACAGGCGCGACAACCGGGAACGTCGTAGTGACCGTGGGCGGAGTGTCGAGCAACGGACTGAGTTTTACGCTTCTCGTCCCGCCGAGCATCACCAGTTTGGCCCCAAATTCGGGAACGGTTGGGACATCGGTGACGATCGCGGGGGCGAACTTCGGAACGTCGCAGGGAACTAGCACCGTTACATTCAATGGGACTGCGGCAACACCCACGAGCTGGAGCGCCACGAGCATCGCGGTGCCGGTGCCTGCGGCAGCGACGACCGGCAATGTGGTCGTCACCGTTGGCGGTCTGGCGAGCAATGGTGTGAGCTTCACGGTTGTTGTTCCACCAAGCGTCACCAGCTTGACTCCTAATTCCGGAACAGTCGGGACATCTATCACAATCACCGGCGCAAACTTCGGCGCAACTCAGGGAAACAGCACGGTCACATTCAACGGCATTGCCACGACACCCACAAGCTGGGGCGCGACGAGCATTGCCGCCCCAGTTCCGAATGGCGCAACCACTGGCAACGTCATCGTTACGGTCAACGCTGTGGCCAGTAACGGTGTGACGTTCACGGTCACTTCGCCCGGCCCGAGCCTTACCTCGCTCGGCCTGACCCAGGGTCCCGTGGGTGCGACCGTAACGATCGTCGGTACGAATTTCGGCGCGACCCAGGGCACGAGCCCCGTTACATTTAACGGCGCTGCCGGAACGCCATCCGCCTGGAGCGACACGAGCATTGATGTGCCGGTTCCCGTTGGCGCAACAACTGGGAATGTTATCGTCACCGTCGGCGGCGTGGCCAGCAATGGCCTGCCCTTCACGGTTACGCCGCCCCCAAACATTTCAAGCATTAGTCCGACGTCGGGACCCATCGGGGCAGTCGTCACCATCAACGGCACGAACTTCGGCCCCACGGTTGGTACAAGAGTGAGCGGCGTGACGTTCAATGGCGTTGCCGCAAGAACGAATAGCTGGAGTGACACGCAGATCCTCGTTCCTGTTCCAGCAGGCGCGACCACTGGAAACGTGATCGTCTCGATCAGCGGCGTTCCTAGCAACGGCGTCCTCTTCACCGTCACGGCCGCCCCGGCGATCACCAGCGTGAGCCCAACAGGCGGACCCGTCGGCACATCGGTCACCATCAGCGGTAGCAACTTTGGCTCGAGTCAAGGTACCAGCACGCTTACATTCAACGGCACGACCGCAACGCCGACAAGCTGGAGTAGCACGAGCATCGTGGCGACGGTTCCAACGGGCGGAACAACCGGCAACGTCGTCGTATCCGTCGGCGGAGTCGCCAGCAATGGTGTCGCCTTCACCGTGACCGCAGGGTCGGGCAGCATCAAGCTGGTTCAGCACACCGGCAAAGACGCCGGCACCACCAACTCCTCTTCTTTGGCGTTCACTTCGAACAACACTGCAGGAAACTTCATCGCGGTGGTCATCCGCGCCGGCAAATCAGGCCAGGCGCTAAACGTTTCGGACTCTCACGGGAACACCTATAAACAAGCAGTCCTTTTCAACATGAGCCTGGACGGCGAAACAGACGCTATCTACTACGCCGAAAACATCGCGGGTGGCGCAAACACTGTCACCGTCTCCGATAATATCCCGGCTGGAACGCTGCGCTTCTCCATCATGGAATACTCCGGAGTGGCACTGACCAACTCTCTAGATAACGCCTCAGCGGCGGAGGGCACAGGTACGGCGCCGAGCACAGCAAATGCTCCCACGTCGTGGGGTGGCGATTTGCTCCTTGGCGAAATCGTGACGGCAAGTGCCGCCACCTTCACAGCCGGGGCGGGTTACAAGATCGAAGATTTTGTTCCCGCGGAACCCAACACGAAGTTGATCGGCGAAGACCAGATCCAAACTACTGCCGGAAACGCCTCAGCGAACGCAACCATCGGCAGCTCCGACAATTGGGGGGCGGTTTTCGCGGCGTTCAAATCGGCCAATGGCATTCCGCCTCAGCCCATCAGCGTTAGCATCTTACCCGTCAGCGCCAGTGTTCCAGTGACCTTTGGGACGCAGGTATTCACGGCGCAGCTGACCAACGATGTCCAAAACAAGGGCGTGACGTGGTCGATCTCCGGCGCCGGCTGCAGCGGCAACACGTGCGGCACGCTGACAAACGCAACCTCGACGTCCGTGACTTACAACGGGCCGTCGGCTATACCGAACCCGGCCACCGTCACACTTAAAGGCACTTCTGTCTCGGACAACACCAAATCGAGCACGGCGACGATCACTGTCGTCCAAGGCCCGCTCACCGTTTTCGTTAGTCCGAAGCGCGGCTCGATCACGACTACCCAGACGCAACAATTCACGCCCACTGTGTACAACGACCCGAACAACGCCGGCGTGACCTGGCAGGTGGATGGAAGCACGGGCGGCAACAGTACAACAGGCACGATTAGCACAACAGGTCTTTTCGCCCCGGGCACGCAGCCGGGAATTCATACCATCACGGCGGTGAGCGTCACGAACGCTTCTGTAACCGCAGCCGTGAGCTTTGCCGTCAGCGACATCGCTGGTGTGTTCACGTACCATAATGACGCTGCTCGCACGGGTCAAAACGTGAAAGAGTATGCGTTGACGACCGCGAACGTCAATTCGTCAACGTTCACACAGCTCTTCTCTTGTCCCGTGGACGGTCAGATCTACGCCCAACCGCTCTACATGGCCAATCTGTTGGTCGGCTCCTCCACGCGCAATGTGGTGTTTATCGCCACGGAACACGATAGCGTCTACGCCTTCGACGCTGATTCCCCCTCTTGCCTACAGCTCTGGAAGACCAGTTTTCTAGCTACCGGGGTCACCACCATGTCTTGGCTCGATACCAGTCCTACTTTCCCCACCAACGACGTATTCCCCGAGATCGGCATCACCTCAACGCCGGTCATTGACACGGCGACGAACACTATCTACATCGAGGCCAAGACGAAGGAATCGGTGGGCACAGGTTGTTCCACGAGCTCTCCTTGCTACGTTCACCGCTTGCATGCCCTGAACATCACTACTGGCGCTGAAAGATTTGGGGGACCCGTTGTAGTTTCGGCTCCAAACTTTGTCTCGCTGCGCCATTTCAACAGGCCTGGTCTGCTATTGGCCAATGGCACCATTTACATCGGCTTCGGATCACACGGCGATATTTCAAACTGGCAGGGTTGGGTGTTTGGCTATGACCCGGCCACCCTGGGGCAGAAGTTTGTGTTCTCAACATCGGATCCCACCAGCGGGAGCAACGGCGCCTCCGTTTGGGATGCCGGCGCAGGTCCCGCTGCCGATGCGAGCGGTAACATCTACGTCACGACCGGCAACGGCTCCTACGATGGTAGGAAGAATTTCTCCGAGTCCGTATTGAAGCTTAGCCCCTCGGGAACGTTGCTCGATTGGTTCACTCCGTTTAACCGCAGCGTTCTCGACGCCAATGACGTTGACATGGGCTCCGCGGGAATCGTGGTTCTACCCGACTCTGTCGGCTCCGCCACCCACCAACATTTGGTCCTCGCCACCGGCAAGATTGCCATTCTTTACCTGTTGGATCAGATCAGCTTAGGCAAGTTCAATTCTGTGAGCAACCAGGACGTGCAGGAAGTAATTCCTGTTCCTCCTCCCAACACCACGCAGTTGGACGGCGGCATCTACGGCTTACCGGCCTATTGGAATGGAAACATCTATGTCACCGGGCAGAATTTCCCATTGAGCCAATTCACGATCGCGAACGGCGCGATGTCCACAACGCAATCTACTGTTTCGAGCAACACGTTCCCGCCGCGAGGCGCGATACCTGCCGTCTCCGCCAGTGGGAATACCAATGGCATCGTTTGGATCCTGGATCTGAACGCCTGGCCGTCAAACGGCGCGGCCGTCCTGTACGCTTACGATGCAACCAACGTAGCGAACTTGCTCTACAGCAGTCCTGCAAGCGGGGCTGGCGCCGCCGGGGCGGCCGTCAAGTTCACCTTGCCGACGGTTGCCAACGGCAAGGTTTACGTGGGCGGACAGGCCTCGTTCACTGTTTTCGGACTGCTGCCGAACTAACTCCGTAGATCGGGAGCGCAAAATCCGCAAGGATCGTGCTTCCGGATCGGCTCGCAAGTACTGATGTGCGGCTGCCATTCGACCGGTGTTTCTTCCTCAAGCCGGAGATCGGCGCCCGCGAACAACTCAATCGACTCTTATGCACGAACGTTGCAGGCCAAAAGGATTTTCCATGACCCCTCCGAGCACACGCTCACTCGTTGCCCTAACCCTCTTAATGTGCTCGCTATCCTCAATTCTCCTGGCCCCGCCAGCCGCGGCGCAGGCGAACGTCCAAGGCCAGTGGCAGACCTTGGTGACGCTCGCGCCGATTAATCCCGTTCATCTGGCGCTGATGCACAACGGAAAGATCCTGTTTGCTACAGGGTCAGGAAATGACAAGACCGTTACGTTCTTTCAGGGTGGCGTGTTCGACCCGGTCACGGACACTATGACGACGCAGCCCCTGACATGGGATCTGTTCTGCAACGGAATGGCAGTCTTGCCTGACGGTCGGCCATTCATCATGGGTGGCACGATCAACTACAACCCTTTCCAAGGCTCGAACCGCACCACTGCCTTTGATCCTGCCACCGGAAACTTTGTCGATCTCCAATCGATGGCGCATGGTCGTTGGTACCCGACGAGTACGGTGCTTCCGGACGGTCGCGTCATGGTGTTCTCTGGTCTGACGGAAGCCGGGGGTACGAATGTCGCCGTCGAGATCTACAAGGTCGGCGGCGGATGGAGCCAGCAGTACATGGCGCCGTTCACACCTCCTCTTTATCCCCGAATGCACGTGCTTCCGAATGGCAAAGTGTTTTTCTCGGGCTCGACCGCCCAGTCGTGGATCTTCGATCCCTCCAACCAAAGCTGGACCGCCGGCCCCACCACAAACTATGGCAACACCCGAACCTACGGGTCCTCTGCTCTTCTTCCATTGACGCCCGCAAACGGGTACACCCCGAAAGTCCTGATCTTAGGAGGGGCAAGCCCTTCCACCGCAACGACCGAGCTGATCGATCTTTCCGCGGCCAACCCAAAGTGGGTGAACGGCCCCACTATGGTTCAGCCTCGCATCGAGATGAATGCGACCATCTTGCCGAATGGCAAGATTCTGACCTCGGGTGGATCACAGATTGATGAGGATGGCACAACTGCCAGTCTCAAGGCTGAATTGTACGATCCGGCCGTCGGCGCTACCGGTGCTTTCACTTCGGCCGGCTCAAACACCTACCCGCGCCTCTATCACTCCAACACCATCTTATTGCCCGATGCGACCGTGTTCATGGCCGGCAGCAATCCGCATCAGGGAACCTACGACGCGCACATGGAAATTTACTCGCCTCCTTATCTGTTCAATTCGAACGGAACTCTGGCGACGCGACCGACAATCACTAGCGTGACTCCAGGCGTGATTGGCTACAACAGTGCCTTCCAGGTGCAAACTCCCGATGCTGCAAATATCACCTCAGCTGTATTGATTCGCGCTGGAGCGGTTACACATTCGTTCGACATGGATCAACGGCTTGTCGGATTGGTATTCACCGCGGGAAGTGGCATGCTCAATCTCACATCCCCTCCGAATTCCAATATTGCTCCGCCAGGCTATTACCTGCTTTTCATTCTCAATTCATCGGGGGTACCTTCGGTCGCTCAATTCGTCCAGCTCTCCTTGACCCCCACGGACCTGCCGCCGACGGGGACGATTGTTGCTCCGACATCGAACGTGGCGATTGGCCCCGGGCAGTCGGTCTCTTTCTCTGGAACAGGAAGCGACCCCGATGGGACAATTGCCTCGTATAACTGGGTGTTTCCAGGCGGAAGTCCAAGCTCGAGCTCGTCGCAAAATCCCGGCTCGGTCAGCTTTCTGAATCCGGGCACCTACACCGCGTCCCTCACAGTGACCGACAATCTTGGCCTTACGGATCCAAGCCCGGCGACACGCACAATCACCGTTACGCCCGATTTCTCTCTGACTTTTTCACCCGCGACGCAAACCGTTGTTGCCGGCAACAGCACGAGCTACACCATCAACGTTGTCCCCGGTCCAAATTTCACGGGTTCCGTCAGTTTTTCGGCTTCCGGCCTCCCCGCGGGCGCCTCCGCCTCCTTTAGCCCTGCGACCGTCACCACGTCCGGTTCGACGACAATGACCGTATCCACATCCGCGGGCACGCCGGTCGGCAATTCCAATCTGAGTGTGACGGGAACAAGCGGCGCGTTGAGCCATTCGATAACCCCCGTGCTTTCGGTGATCATTTCAGCGGACACCATTTCGCCGATGGCGCCAACCAACCTTACAGCTATGGCGGCATCCAATCTGCAAATCAACCTTTCCTGGACGGCCGCGACCGACAATGTGGGAGTGACCGGAAACAGAGTGGAACGCTGCCAGGGAGCGGGTTGCACCAATTTCGGACAGATCACTACACTCGGAGCAGTCACTAGCTACAGCGACACGAACTTGCAGCCCTCGACCTCTTACAGCTACCGCATCAGCGCCAATGATGCCGCTGGAAACAACGGCGCGTATTCGAATGTCGCCAGTGCAAGCATGCCCGCGGCTCCGCCGCCGCCGGTCAAGTTTGTGCAGCAGGTGGCAATGACGGCCGGCTCCGGCTTCAACACCGCCTCGCAAACTTTTACAATTCCAAGCGTCAGCGGCGACCTGATCGTTGTTGGTGTCAAGTGGGGCAACCAAACGATCTCCGTCGCGTCCATCGGCGACGACAAGGGCAACACCTACACCAGCGCCGTCGGCCCCACCAACTGGAGCGGCACTGCCAAACGCGCTCAAATCTTCTACGCCAAGAACATCATTGGCGGCGGTGCTCCAATCACCATCACGGTGACATTGACCGGAACCGCCACCAGTTCTTTATATATTTATCAACTTGAGTATTCGAACGCGGATATCAACGCGCCTCTCGATGTGATCTCCGCCGCTATTGGCACGGCCACTTCTGTCAGCAGTGGCGCTGCCACGACCAATTTCCCGAACGAAGTGATCTTCGGATTCTCCATCGCAGATTCCGTGGGTGTAAACCCGGGGCCCGGATTCACCGCCGAGTCCGCGTTCCGCGGAAATCTGGTCGAAGACATGACCGTCAGCACGACGGGATCTTACGCGGCACTCGGCACGGGGACCGGCGTCTCGAACTGGTTCATGCAGATGGCCACATTCAAAGCGGCCAATGCCGACACGATTCCGCCGACCGCGCCTTCCAGTTTGACAGCGCTGGCAACGGGCCCAGCCCAAGTCAACCTCTCCTGGACGGCATCCACGGACAACGGTGGCGTAACCGCATATAGTGTCCAGCGTTGCTCGGGGTCCGGTTGCACGAACTTCGCTCAGGTGGTAAGCGTGCCCGGCAATACGACCGCCTATAACGACACCAGCGTGGCGCCTTCCACGACTTACTCCTATCAAATTGTGGCTTCGGATGCAGCCGGAAATCCCAGTCTGCCCTCGAATCCGGCGAGCGTTACGACTCTTGCGGACACCCAGGCCCCCACAGCCCCCGCAAATCTGACCGCCGCTGTTGCCAGTAACACGCAGATCGATTTGTCCTGGACCGCGTCGACGGACAACGTCGGCGTTACGGGATACTCCATCCAGCGTTGTTCGGGTGCCGGCTGTTCGGCGTTTGCTCAAGCCGGGTCCGTTCTAGGCAAGGTAACCACCTTCAGCGATACGGGCCTCACGCCTTCGACCAGTTACACGTACCAAGTCATCGCCTCGGATGCGGCCGGTAATCCCAGCTTGCCTTCCAATACTGCCACCACGGTTACGACAGGTCCGCCCGCGGCTCCATCAGGATTGATCGCCACCTCTACCGGCGCCACGCAGATCACCCTTTCGTGGTCCAACAACGCCACCAATCAGACTGGCTTCAAGGTAGAGCGCTCGCCTGATGCCGTTACTTTCACGCAGATCGGAACCGCCGGTGCGAGTGCCACAACGTATTCGGATCCAAATCTCCTGCCGTCCACTGCTTACTATTACCGAGTGCGTGCCACGAACACTGCGGGTGATTCCGGTTACTCCAATGTTGCCAATGCCAAGACCGCCGCTGACACGATTCCGCCGACCGCGCCGTCCAAGCTGACGGCTGCGGCTGCCAGCAGCACGCAGATCAATCTTTCCTGGACCGCTTCGACCGATAACGTCGGGGTGACGGGTTACGCCATTCAGCGCTGCCTGGGCGCGGGCTGTACAACCTTTGCGCAGGTCGCAGCCCCGTCAGGAACCGGAACCGCCTTTAGCGACATCGGCTTGTCGCCCTCGACGAGCTACAGCTATGAGATCATCGCCACCGACGCTGCAGGAAACCCTAGCTCGCCATCCAACATCGGCAGCGCAACAACTCTCGCCGGTCCGCCTGCCCCACCTTCCGGATTGACCGCCACGGCGGCCTCCGCCACGCAAATCAATCTGTCGTGGACCAACAACGCTACCAACCAAACCGGTTTCAAACTCGAACGTTCACCGGATGGTGTCACCTTTACGCAGATCGGGACGACCGGCGCTATCATAACGATTTATTCAGACAGTCCTCTGGCACCCTTGACCCTTTACTATTATCGTGTGCGAGCGACCAACGGCGCGGGCGATTCGGCCTATTCAATCGTGGCTAGCATCACAACGCTCGCCGATACAAACCCGCCGACGGCGCCTTCCAATCTGACGGCAACCGCGGCGAGCAACACGCAGATCAATCTCTCATGGACGGCCTCAACAGACAACGTCGGCGTCACGGGATATCAGATTCAGCGCTGCCAAGGCGCCGGTTGCACGACGTTTGCGCAGGCGGGAACGTCAACGACGCCCAGCTTTCCGGACACCGGGCTGCTCGCATCGACCTCTTACAGCTATCAGGTACGCGCCCTCGATGCGGCTAATAACTCGAGCGGCTTTTCGAATGTCGCGACGACCACTTCTCAGGCGGTTGTCCCTCCTCCGCCTGTAACTCTCGTGCAGCACGCCGAAACTTCGGTCCCCGCGGGAACAAATACTCTCTCCCAAACTTTCCCTGCCGCTAGCGCTGGCGGAGACCTCATCGTCGTTTCCGTCAAGTGGGGCAACCAGGCGTTATCGGTTTCCTCCGTCGCCGACAGTAAAGGAAACGTCTACACCAGCGCCATTGGACCCACCAACTGGAACGGCACGCTGAAAAGCGCACAGACTTTCTACGCGAAGAACATCATCGCTGGTGGCGCACCTATCACTATCACCGTGACACTGAGTGGAGTGTCCAACAGTTCTTTCCATCTCTATCAATTTGAATATGCAAATGTTGATTCAACAAATCCCGTCGATACGGCCTGCTCTGCCATCGGTTCGGGCACCGCGCTGACTTGCGGCCCGGTCACTACCAACTTCGCCAGCGATCTGTCGCATATCGTGGCTTTCAACGACAGCGCTGTCACAAATGCCGGAGCCGGTTTCACGACTCTGTCCACCTATCACAGCAATTTGGTGGAAAGCCTCCAAACGGCAGCGGCTGGCCCGTACACCGCTACCGCCACGAATACCGCGGCTACGAGCTGGTTCATGCACGTGCTGGCTATCAAGCGCCATCCCTAACAGGACAGCGCTCGAGAAGCGGGCAACACCTCACGCTGATCTTTGTGTTGCAGGAATGAGTGACTGGGACAACCGCGTTCGCGGAGCGGGAGAGGCTATCGCTCGCCCTCGTCACCAACGCTGAAGTACGTGCAGTCCGGGTGATGAAACACCAGCGCGCTCACGCTCGCTTCCGGATCCATCATGAAGCCCTCCGTAAGCTGCACGCCGAGCTCTTCCGGCTTCAATAGCTCCCAGAGTCCTGCCTGATCTTCGAGATTCGGGCACGCCGGATAGCCAAAGCTGTATCGCTTCCCGCGGTAGCGCGAAGTAAATCGCTGGGCCATGGTCATCTCCGGGGAATCAGGGAATCCCCAGTCCTCCCGGATACGCCGGTGCAGCCATTCCGCACACGCTTCCGCCGTTTCGATTGCCAGCGCCTGCAATCCATGCGACTTGAAGTAGTAGCCTTCGTTCTTTGCTTTCTCCGAGCGGCTCCGAATCCCTTCGCCCGCCGTTACCACGAACAACGCCAGGTGGTCACGCTGGCCGTTTTTCGCCGGCAATACATAGTCGGCTAAGCACAGAAAATCGCCTTGCCGTTGCCTCCCAAATCGAAACGTATGCAATGGCTTCTTCCCCTCCGGCGCAAAAAGGTGCAGGGAATCCCCTTCCGCTTCCGTCTCAAAAAACTGCCATACGGCGCGGACCTTCATGAACTCGGCTGCTTCCTTCTTCACCTCTTCCATGTTCTCGAATAGCTCAACGGCTTTCGGATCGCGCTCCGCCAAGCGCTTTTCGAAGTCGCCTCGGAAGCCCATGTGCCGCCCATATAGCATGAATGGACTGATGTAGCCCCAGACTTCGCGCAAATCCGGCACCAGCCGTACTTTGCGGTCCAGATATTTCACCGTCGGAATCGGCAGGTCCGCACGAACCCGCGGAGAGCGCTTTAGGGTCGGGATCTCCTGCACTGTCACGATCGTAGACACGCTCGCGCCATTTCCCCTTGCCGTGTGATTTCTCAGCACGGTCTCGCGCGTCGCCGGGTCCATCAATTCATTCATCAGCCGCAGCCCAGTCATCGCATCTTTCGCGTAGCACACCGCCTTCCCGTAGCTTGGCGCGATCTTCGTCTGCGTGAATTTTGCCGAGAGCGCCGCGCCGCCCACCAGCATGGGAATCTCGATTCCGGCATCCTTCAAGTCATTGGCGGTGATCACCATCTGCTGCGCACTCTTCACTAGCAGCCCGGACAATCCAATCGCATCCGGTTTATGCTCCTGGTAAGCCTTGATTAACTCCTCCGGCGGCACTTTGATCCCGAGGTTCACCACGTCATAGCCGTTGTTTTTCAGAATGATCTCAACGAGGTTTTTCCCAATGTCGTGGACATCACCCTTCACAGTTGCTAGCACGACTTTTCCGCGCTTGGCCGTATCTGCCTTCTCCATGAACTGCTCGAGATGGCTCACCGCTGCTTTCATGGCTTCCGCAGACTGCAACACCTCCGCGACGATCAATTCATTCGCATTGAAGAGCCGCCCGACTTCCGCCATGCCCGCCATCAGCGGTCCGTTCACGATATCCAGCGGCGGTGCACCTTCCCCGCGTTTTCTCTCCAGATCCGCGATGAGCCCGTCTCTCGTGCCTTCGATGATGTAATTCGCCAGCCGTTCGTCCAGTGGCAGGTCTGCCGCGCGCGCTTTTTCTTTCTTCTTGGTCGTCCGGAAATGTTCTGTGATCGCTGCGATATAGTATTGATTGACCGCCGCGCGTTGTTCCTTGCTCTGCTTGCGCCAGTCCGCGGGGACATCCCCTAGCAACGCGGCATTCGAATGATCGGCAGGCACATCCTTCGGCGGATGTGAAAACAGAAGGTTTTCCGCGAGATCGCGCTCGTGCGCAGGAATGGACGCGAACCGCTCGATTTTTTCCGTATTCACGATGGCGAGATCCAGCCCTGCCTTCGTGCAGTAATAAAGGAAAACAGAATTCACGACTTCGCGCGCCCCCGCCGGTAGTCCGAAGGAAACGTTAGAAATCCCGAGAATCGAGCGCACATCCGGCAGCGCCTGCTTGATCAGCCGGATGCCCTCCATCGTCTCGACCGCGCCGCCGATGTAGTTTTCATCACCTGTCGCGCAGGGGAAAACCAGAGGATCGAAAATGATGTCCTCCGGCCCCATCCCGTATTTATCCGTCAGCAGCTTATACGAACGTTGCGCAATCTCGAGCTTTCGCTCGCGTGTAAACGCTTGCGCCTGCAGCTTGTCCTCATCGATGCAGCCCACGACGACTGCCGCGCCGAACTCATGGGCAATTGGCACCACGCGCTCAAATTTTTCCTCGCCGTCTTCCAAGTTGATCGAATTGATGATCGATTTGCCTTGGCAATAGGTCAGCGCCAGCTCGATCGCAGTGACATCGGTGGTATCGATCATTAAAGGCGCTTTTACTTTGCGGATCAACTTTTCATAGAACGGCGGAATATCTTTCTTCTCATCGCGCTCCGTGCTTTGCAGGCACACGTCCACGACTTGCGCGCCGCCGCGCACCTGCCGCCGCGCAATTTCGCTGGCTTCCTCCCATTTTTCTTCCGCCACCAGGTTCTTGAACAAGCGGGAGCCGATTACGTTGGTGCGCTCCCCGACGAGCAGCGGGCGCGTGCTGTCCTCCGCCTCAATCGCTTCAATCCCGGAATACACTGCCCGATGCGATTCCGCCGGCCTCACACGCGGCTTCTTGCCCTCGGCCATCTGCGCAATCGCGCGAATATGCTGCTCCGTCGTTCCACAGCAACCACCCACGATGTTCAGCCAGCCATGATCCAAGAACTTTTCGAGCTGCGCCGCAAGCGACGTCGGCGTTTCCCCGTACTGATTTGTTTCAGGATTGGGCAGCCCGGCATTCGGATAGCAAGAAACGTACTCGGCAGAAACTTGGCTGAGAGTGCGGATGTGGTCGGTCATGAACTCAGGACCCGTAGCGCAGTTGAGACCAAAAGCCAGCGGTTTGACGTGCCTCAGCGATGCCCATGCGGCTTCGATCGGCTGTCCAGCCAGCATCGTTCCGTTCTGCTCGATCGTGATCGACAATATGAGCGGAATTTCGGCCCCGATTTCCCGCGAGAGTTTCTTGATGGCCAGCACCGCTGCTTTCACGTTGCGCGTGTCGTTGCTTGTTTCCACTAGAAGCAAGTCCACTCCGCCTTCGACCAGCCCTTTGGCCTGCACGTAGTACGCTTCCGAAATGTCATAAAATTTCAGACCCGGTGTCAGAGTCAGCGACTTCGTCGTCGGCCCCATGGAACCGGCCACGAACCGCGGCTTGGCCGGAGTGCTCAATTCGTCGGCCACCTGTCGCGCCAGCTCAGCTGCTCGCTTGTTAAGGGAATGCGCGTCCGCGGCCAAACCGTACTCCGCCAGCACGATCGGTGCTCCGCCAAAGCTGTCCGTCTCGACGATGTCCGATCCCGCCTCAAAGTATTTCCTGTGAATATCCAGAACGACATCCGAACGCGTGCGCACCAGGTTTTCGTTGCATCCTTCGAGCGCAGCTCCGCCAAAATCCGCGGCGTTCAGGTTCCGTTGTTGCAGCATCGTTCCCATAGCGCCGTCAAGCACGAGGATTCTCTGCCGAAGCAACTCACGCAAGGCTTTGGCCGATTCGTTCAGGTTACGCATCTGCTGGAAGGTATTACTCCTTGCCGGTTCACCGCATGAAATGATGCAAATACCAAAGAAATCTGGCGTTTCCGGACACCTCTATTTTACCCAGGTTTCCCGGTGGATACCTAAGCCCACGCATTGGACTAGTGCTTTTTTCGCGCGAATGGCGAATGGGCCGCATCGAATGCCCAATTTCCGGATGCTATACTGCATTCTGTCGCCGGAAACGAACGCTCCATGAGCCAACGCCTGAAAATCCTGAATATCGTCGGAGCGCGCCCGAACCTCCCGAAAATCGCGCCGCTCATGCATGAGATGCAGCGCCATCCGGAAATCGAGGCCATCCTCGTCCACACCGGCCAGCACTACGACGAAAAGCTGTCTGACGTTTTCTTCCGCCAGATGGGCATCCCCTCGCCACACGTGAATCTGGAGGTCGGCTCTGGCTCCCACGCATCGCAAACCGCTGAAATTCTGAAGCGTATTGAGCCGGTACTTGTCGAACGCAAGCCGGACTTGGTTCTCGTTGTCGGCGATGTCAATTCCACCATTGCTGTTTCGCTGGCCGCCGCGAAGCTTGGCATCCGCGTAGCCCACGTCGAGGCCGGGCTCCGCAGCTTTGACCGCACGATGCCTGAGGAGATCAACCGCATCCTGACCGACGCACTTGCCGACTATCTCTTTGTAACGGAAGAGGATGCCATCGAGCATCTCCTGAAAGAAGGCCGGCCTCGGAGCAGCATCTTCATGGTCGGCAACGTGATGATCGATTCCTTGCGCCACTTTCTGCCCATCGCCCAGCAGTCCGGAATCGGTGATGAGCTCGGATTGAAGAATGGAGTGGGCTGGCAGCATTTCGGTGTCCTCACACTCCATCGTCCTTCGAATGTCGATTCCACGGAGAAGCTCGGCCAACTTCTGGGAGCGATCGATGCCGTTGCCGCCGAAATGCCCGTCATCTTTCCGGTGCATCCACGCACCCAACAGCGTTTGACGCAAGCCGGTATCCAACATCACCCTCAGTTGCGGCTCATTCCGCCAGTCGGGTACCTCGATTTTCTCTGTCTCCTGAGCAAAGCAATGCTCGTCCTTACCGATTCTGGTGGCATCCAGGAAGAGACCACAGCTCTTGGGGTCCCCTGCCTAACGCTACGCGAGAACACGGAGCGTCCCATCACCATCTCCCAAGGCACAAACTTGCTGGTTGGTACCAATCCGGCCAAGATTGTGGCCGCCGCCCGTGATACCCTGGCAGGCAAGGGCAAAGCCGGCCGCATTCCTTATCTCTGGGATGGCCATACGGCAAGGCGTATAGTCGATATCCTATTGAAGGAAGTACCCCGGGGACATGCAGCGTAGCTGTCAGTAACAATTCGAGAACAGAAACACCAAAGGGACTTGCCCCTTTGGCCAGTTTTCAATACCCTGGCAAACAGTGACTACGAAACGTGCTTCTGCAAAACTTGCGGTTTGCATCCTCTCGCCGCACCCGTTGGTGCTGAGCGAGTTCGAACGCATTCTGTCGAAAGCGCCATTCAAGGTATTCTCCAAGCAGCTTGAATCCACGCTCGCGCCCGATCTGCGAACTCTGGAGCCGCCCCGCGCCCAGGTCTACGTCATCGACGCGCACGCCGCGAAACCGGCCACCGGCGCGCTACTGGCCAATCTTCTCGAACGCTATCCCGAAGCCCGCCTCATCGTCGTTGGGGAGCAGCACAACGAAGCCAACTGTTTTTCTCTTTTGCGCCTTGGCGTGAAAGGGCTCTTGACCTACGTGGAAGCCCGCGAGCAATTGATCCGCGCACTCCCGCTGGTTGCCAGCGGAGGATTCTGGGTTCCGCGGCAACTTCTCTCTGGATTCGTTGATTCCATCCTCACCGGCCAGGGCCGCCGTCTGAAGACCGATTCCGTGACGAATCTCAGCCGCCGCGAACAGGAAGTTCTCGATTCGCTGCTCGAGAATCTTTCCAACAAAGAGATTGCCAGCAAGCTCAACATTGCGGAACGCACCGTGAAGTTTCACGTTTCGAACCTGCTCAGTAAGTTCGGCGTGCGCCGCCGTGCCGACCTCATTCTTCTTACCTTTCAGCGCCGCTTGTCGCAGGCTTAATTTTTGTCGAATTTTCGGGTCGGTGTACCCTGCTCTTGCGCGGGCCTGGCCGTTCGTTCAGGCACGTTTGAGCGTGCCCATTTTGGTTTCTACTTAGCTCGAGGAGAACTTACAGGTGAATATTCTGGTTACGGGAGCCGCCGGTTACATCGGCAGTGTCTGTTCCGAAGTCTTGGTTTCGCGCGGTATGTCCGTCATTGCGCTGGACAGCTTGCTGGAGGGCCATCGTGCCGCCGTGCCTCCGGGAGCCGTCTTTTGCCAGGTAGATCTCGCGAATCGCCCTCAGATTGAGAGCGTTTTCAAGCAGTACAAGATTGACGCCGTGATGCACTTTGCCGCCGAGGCCTTGGTCGCCAAATCCGTAAGCGAGCCTAGTATTTTCTATGCCACGAACGTTGCCGGTGGTGTGAACCTGCTCGATGCCGTCACGCGCCACGGCGTAAAGAAATTCATTTTTTCTTCCACTGCGGCCACTTATGGCGAACCCGAAATCGTTCCCATTCCTGAAGACCATCGCAAGGCGCCTATCAATCCTTACGGAAAATCCAAGCTCGTGTTCGAACAGATTCTGGCGGACTACAAGGTCTACACCGGACTCAAATATGTGACCCTCCGCTATTTCAACGCTGCCGGAGCCTCCAAGGAGCGCGGGGAACACCATCGCGTGGAAACTCATATCATTCCTCGGATTCTCGATGCCGCCGGCGGCGGGCTGCCCCACGTCGATGTCTTCGGCACGGACTACCCCACACCTGACGGAACCTGCGTCCGCGATTACATCCACGTGCTCGATATCGCCGATTCCCATGTACGCGCGCTTGAGGACATCGACCGCGTTTCCGGCGAAGCCTTCAACGTCGGCAACAGCCGTGGTTTCTCTATTCTGGAAGTGATCGATGTGGCGGAGCGCATTACCGGCCGGAAGATTCCTCGCAAGCTGGGTCCGCGCCGTCCCGGTGATCCCGCTGTTCTCGTTGCCAGCAAGGAAAAACTCAAGCGCGCCCTCGGCTGGGAAGCCTCCCATTCCTCGCTCGAAGAAATCATTCAGTCAGCCTGGACGTGGAAACAGAAATTTCCACAAGGCTATCCCGCAACCTAACTGACATGAAGCCTTCACCTGTCGACTCATCCATCCGTCTCGCAGGGCCCGCCTCCTGAGGCAGGCCCCCGCGTTTGCTAGACGCTCTTTGAGCGAGCTTCATCGCAATCCGGATGGGGTGATTCTTTCTTCATCTACCGGTGTCACCCCGCGGATCCCGGAATACGGGGATGCTATTATCGTTTGCCCTAGAGATTCCCCAGAAAGAACGACCAGCTCTTTCGTTGACCGCGAGTCAACGGTCGGGACTCCGGGTTTCACCGTTTGCGGATGGCAAATGCATGTTTTTTGACTCGACGGCCTACATCGTTTTTCTGATTCTTGTCGTCCTAGTGTATTGGCGCCTTCCCTTCCGCGCCCAAAATTGGTTTCTCCTTGCTGCTAGCTATTTCTTCTACGGTTGGTGGGATTGGCGATTCCTTCTTCTGATGGCCGGGTCCACCCTTATGGACTACATCGTCGCCCGCAAGATCGGAAGCGCCTACGATCCACGCGTGAAACGCTCCTTGCTGATTTTCTCCCTGGTTTTGAATTTCACATTTCTTGGCATCTTCAAATATTTCAATTTCTTCGTTGACTCTTTCTCCCATTTAGCTTTGTTGCTAGGACTTAAAGACATTCCCGTCATCGTCTGGCGAATCATTCTCCCTCCCGGCATCTCCTTCTACACGTTCCAGGAAGTCGCCTACATCGTCGATGTCTATCACGGCAAAGTGAAGCCCGCGGATTCACTGGTCGACTACTCCCTCTTCATCAGTCTCTTTCCGCACTTGATCGCCGGGCCCATCCAGCGGCCCTCGCATCTCCTGCCGCAAGTGCAGCGCCCTCGCGAGTGGGATCCCGCGAAGGCATTTGACGGTCTCGTGCTGATCCTTGAAGGACTTTTCCGAAAAGTAGTGATCGCGGACAATTGCGCGCTCCTTGCCAATGCCGCCTTTGGCGGCCACTTCGGCCCGCCGAACACCATTGCCGTCTTGCTCGGAACTTACGCCTTCGCCTGGCAGATCTATGGCGACTTCAGCGGCTATAGCAGCATCGCCCGCGGCAGCGCACAGCTCATGGGCTTCCATTTCATGGTCAACTTCCGCCGGCCTTACCTGGCGCAAAGCCTGCAAGATTTTTGGCGCCGCTGGCACATCAGCCTCAGTGCCTGGCTTCGCGACTACCTTTACATCGGCCTCGGCGGTAACCGCCTCGGCAAAGTGCGCACGTACATCAATCTAATGCTCACCATGCTTCTCGGCGGCCTGTGGCATGGCGCCAATTGGACCTTCGTCGTGTGGGGCGGCATCCACGGCGTCGGTCTGGCCATAGAACGCTTTTTTTCAGGGCAGGGCGACGTCTCGGATTCCCCGACGTTTCTCGGCCGTTGGGCGCGGCGCGTTTTCGTCTTTCATCTTGTCTGTCTCGCCTGGATTTTTTTCCGAGTCCCAACATTTCGCGGCGCATGGGAACAACTCGTCGGGTTAACGCACTGGCATTGGGCCCCTGAGTATGGAATCGCCATCCAATTCCTCGCCGTTTACGCTGTCCTGCTCTTTCTGTTGGATCTCCAGCTCGAGCATTCGAATGGCGAGTACGTTTTCGCGCTGCAGCCCTACGCCCTACGCGTCACCGCCGGCTTCGCGCTATGCGCCCTGATTACTCTCTTAGGAGCGAACCAAGCCAGTGCCTTCCTCTACTTCCAGTTCTGAGGTTCGCGCCGCCACCCGCGCCATCGCCGTCCTCCTGACGGGAATACTCGTCTATTGCGCAGGTCTTGAAATCGTCACTCGGCAAGGCTTTTCACGTGTCAGCCGCACTCAGCGCCGCATCTATCAAGACTTGAGCGTCGCGAAGTCCATCACGCCCCCCGTTTCGAATGATCCGCCCACGATACTCGTCGTGGGAAACTCTCTGCTCCTGGACGGCGTCGACCGCGCATCGCTGAAAAAGGAGTTGGCCCCGAACTATCTAGTAGCCCTCCTCCCCATCGAAAATACACAATTTGAAGACTGGTATTTCGGCCTGCGGCGGCTCTTCGCGGAAGGCTCGCGACCTTCCATCGTGGTAGTCTGCCTTTCCACGCGCCAGATGATTTCGCGCGCCACGGACGGCGAATACTTTGCCCACTATCTGATGCAGGAGCGCGACCTCCTCGCGGTCAAAAGAGAAGCACAGCTCGACAACACCATCACTAGCGCCTATTTTTTTGCCAATCGCAGCGAGTGGCTCGGGAGCCGCGCCCAGATCCGCAATTGGCTGCTCCAGGCAATCATGCCCAGTTCGGAGCGCTTGATTCGTTATTTTCCTGCAAAAACTCCACCGATGCCGCCGACGGAACAAGTTGTTGCCGGCGTCCTGCCGCACCTGCTCGCCTTGGACCAGCTCTGCAAAGCAAACGGTGCCCGTCTCGTTGCCGTTGTCCCTCCCGCTCTCAGCCGGGACGATGCTTCTGCCGGCGTCCAGGACTCCGGCGCCCGTGACGGGATCCCGGTGCTCGTCCCTTTGCCCTCCAACAATGTCACACCCGATGACTTCCACGACGGTTTTCATCTGAATCCGGGCGGCGCAGCGCGATTCACTCACCGCCTCGCTTCGGATCTACTCCAAGAGCTCAAAGCCAATTAATCCCAATTTTCAGAAATCCTGTTCTTGCCGCGAAGACGCCAATTCTCAACGGTCACTCCGTTCGAGTGTCATCCCGGGCGAAGCGAAGGATCTCATCGCTTCAATCGCCAAAGGTGTACCGGACGATGCACCACAACGCCTGGACGCCATCTTTCCAGGTAATCTTCTTGCCTTCTTCGTACGTGCGGCCCGCATAAGTAATCGGCACTTCGTAAATCCGCCACTTGTGCTTCGCGATCTTCGCCGTGATCTCCGGTTCGAATCCAAACCGGTTCGACTTGAGCTGCACCCCGGCGAGCACTTCTTTCCGGAACGCCTTATAGCAGGTCTCCATATCCGACAACTTCAGGTTTGTGAAGATATCCGAAAGTAGCGTTAGCATACGGTTCGCAACGTAATGCCAGAAGTAGTGCACTCGCTGGGGTCCGCCCAGAAATCTTGATCCATACACGACATCCGCCCGGCCGTCGATGATCGGCTCAAGCAAAACTCTGTAATCGCGCGGATCGTATTCCAGATCAGCGTCCTGCACCAGCACGATATCCCCGGTTACTTGCTCAAAACCGCGCCGCAAAGCCGCTCCCTTGCCCTGGTTCGGCGCCTGGAAGAAAAACCGCAGATCTCGCAGCTCAATTGCGTCGCTTCCATCTTGCGCCGGCGCGAATTTTTCGCCGTTTGCTTGCCGTGCTGCCATATTTTCCAGAATCTGCCGCGTTCCATCGGTCGAGCAGTCATCGACGACAATCACTTCTTTGCGTACCGCGGTGTCCAGCACTCGCCGCAGGATCTCATCAATCGTCGATTTCTCGTTGTAAACGGGAATAACGATGGACACCTTCGGGTCGTGCAGCGCGGAAGGGTTGTGCCTTTGATGGGCCATGGTTATCGAAAGATTGTAGCGGCGTAGCCTTCGGTGAGTAAAGCCAGCCCGGACCCCCTGCTCTTTGTCCACTATCGATCTTTTCGCGCTCCCACAAACCCGCTATCCTTAATGCGAGTCCGCGCTAAGTGCGGCATGCAGTCTTCTCTGCGCTCTCTCTGTGTACTCCGCGAACTCTGTGTAAAATGTTTTTCGGTTCAATGCGGTGATTCTGGATGCCTACTTTCTACATCGAACAATTCGGCTGCCGCGCCACGCAAGCCGATGGCGCCGCCCTCGAACGTCAATTGCTGGACCGCGGTTGTACCTCCGCCTCCACCTCTGCAACCGCCGACATCATCGTCGTCAACACCTGCACCGTCACGGCCTCCGCCGACGCGCAAGCCCGCGACGCCATCCGAAAGCTTCATGCCGCCAACCCCACCGTCCGCGTCATCGTCACCGGCTGTTATGCCCAGCGCGCTCCCGAAGAGCTGGCCACACTCCCCGGAGTGGCCTGGGTTGTCGGCAATTCTCACAAGCCCCAAATCCCCCAACTAATCGATGCGCTCTCAACCGCCGCGCCCCCAGCATCTGCTGAATCCGCGAACGATTTTTTCCCCGCTGCCGCGCTTCATGCTGGTTCGATTGTCCCGTTCCATTCCTTTGCAGGGGCGCAGCTTTATCCCGATTGCAGCCGAGGGAATGTTGCGCCCCATCTTGGCAAGATCCTCACCGGCGACATCTTCGACCGCACCGAATTTCTCTCCGCCCCCGTCCTCGGCGGAGAAGCCAATCACACCCGCCCCACCCTCAAGATCCAGGACGGCTGCGACTCCCGCTGTTCCTACTGCGTCATCCCTTTCGTTCGAGGCAAGAGCCGCAGCCTTCCCCCCGGCACGGTCATCCAGGAAATCCAGCGCCTCGCCGAATCGGGCTATCGAGAAATCGTTCTCAGTGGCATCAACCTCGGCACCTACGGCCGTGATCTTACCCCTCGCATCGAATTCGAACACCTCCTGCGCCGCATCCTCGAAGAGACGTCCGTCGAGCGCCTCCGCATCAGCTCAATTGAGCCCCTCGACGTCACCGAGGACCTCGTCGAGCTCTTTGCCTCCAATGATCGCATCGCCCAGCATTTCCACATGCCCCTGCAGTCCGCTTCCGACCGTATCCTCGCCGCCATGCACCGGTGGTATCGGGCCGAGCACTACGCCCGCCGCGTCGAACTCATCCACGACCGCCTCCAGCACGCCGCCATCGGTGCCGACGTCATCACTGGCTTTTCCGGCGAAACCGAAGATGATCACGGCGCCACGCTCGCCTTCATCGAACGCCTCCCCTTCACCTATCTCCACGTCTTCTCGTTTTCCAGGCGGCCCGGCACCAAAGCCGCCACGCTTTCGAACGGAGTCCCCGGCGCCACCATCAAGCGCCGCGCCCGTGAGCTTCGCGCCCTCGGCGACTTCAAATCCGCCGCCTTCCGCCAATCGCAGCTAGGCCGCACCCTCCGCATCCTCACGCTTCGCCATGATGAGGATCTCGATTCCCGCTCGACTCCGGCCCTCTCCAGCAATTATCTGAAGGTCCGCGTTAATGGCAATCATCCCGCCAACAGTTGCTTTGATGTGTTCATTTCAAGTGAAACTGGAACAGCTCTCGTAGGTGAACCTAATCTTTACAGCTCTGCGAACGGCGCCTGCCCCGATCGGGTCGGGATGTCCCTGCGTTAAGTCTTTCTTTTCTTCTCTGTGTTCTCTGCTGTCTCTGTGCCCTGGGGGTTGAGATTTTTCGTCTTTTGTTTCACTTTCAACTTTGGACCTTCAACCCTCAAAAATCACCTGCGCCAGCGCCTGAGCCGCCGTATGCGTAATGCTGAGGGCGACACTCTTCACCCCAAGCTGTTGCGCGATTTTTGCCGCCTCCCCCGTGATTGCCAACGTGGGACGCCCGCTCGTCTCGCGCACCACTTCAAAATCCACCCATCTCACCCCGCGTCTCCAG
>Ga0137394_10000082_pt1 | contig 64596 bp, 47 predicted proteins | sample czobulk116metaG_FD_108278 | JGI IMG/M metagenome (GOLD analysis project Ga0137394, IMG submission 108278) | Vadose zone soil microbial communities from Angelo Coast Range Reserve, California, USA - czobulk1.16 metaG | ecosystem: Environmental > Terrestrial > Soil > Vadose zone | place: USA...
GGGTTCGCCACGGTGACGCTGATGCCGGCCGACGTCGTCGTGTTCCCGGCCGCGTCGCGCGCGACCGCGGTCAGCGTGTGGCTGCCGTTCGCCGCGCCCGTCGTGTTCCACGACCTGGAATACGGCGCCGCCGTGTCCTCCGCGCCCAGGTTGACGCCGTCCACCTTGAACTGCACGCCGACGACCCCGACGTTGTCGCTGGCGGTCGCGGTGACCGTGACCGTCCCGTTGACCGTCGCGCCACCGCTCGGCGCCGTCAGCACCACCGTGGGCGCCGTCGTGTCGGCGTTCACGACGGTGACCGTCACACTGGCCGACGTCGTCGTGTTGCCCGCCGTATCGCGCGCCACCGCCGTCAGCGTGTGCAGGCCGTCGGCGACCGTCGTGGTGTTCCACGAGGCGGAGTAGGGCGCCGCCGTGTCCTCCGTCCCCAGGTTGACGCCGTCCAGCTTGAGCTGCACGCCCACCACCGCGGCGTTGTCGCCGGCGGCCGCCGCGACGGTGACGGTGCCGTTCACGCTGGCCCCCGCGCTCGGCGCCGTGATCGAGACCGTCGGCGCCGTCGTGTCCGGAGTCATGATGAATGTCAGCGCGCTCGAGGTGCCGCCGCCGGGGCTCGGGGTGTTCACCCGAACCGCCGCTGTGCCGGCCAGGGCGACGTCAGCCGCGGGGATCGTCGCCTGCAGCTGCGTGCTGCTCACGAACGTCGTCGTGCGGCTGGCGGCGTTCCATTGCACGGTGGAGCTGGAGACGAAGTTGCTCCCATTCACCGTCAACGGGAAGGCGGTCGATCCCGCGGCGAGGCTGCTCGGCGCGAGCCCCGTGGCCGACGGCGCCGGATTCGTCGTGGGCAGCTCCAGGACGTAGATGTCGGCGTAGCCGACGGTCCCGGCGTTGTAGCCGTAGTTGGACGCCCAGGCGACTTTGGTGCCGTCCCAGCTGGAGCTGACCCGCGGCATATAGTAGTAGTTCGCGTCCACGCTACGTGACCGATGATGGGCGACGCGGCGCACCGTGTAGGGAGGCACCATCTGCGCCATCACGATTTCCTGCTTGTAGGGCCGCCACGTCCCCTGATTCGTGAAGGCGTCGTCACCCGATTCCACCGAGACGAAGCACCAGTCCCGGTTCGGCCCATTCACCGCACAGGAGAAATGGCCGGCGTCCTGCCAGTCCGTCGGGAAGAGCCGGACGTTCTGGCTCTTCTGCTGGGCGATGTTGGCCGAGGTCTGGGGCAGCGAGACGTCGACCCGCCAGACCGAGGGCTCGTCGTAGCAATCGAACGTGATGACGTAGGTCTTGCCGTCACTGGCCGACGTCACGTCGCCGTGGTCACCGCACAGGGTCCAGAAGAGCGTGCCGGTCGGGGACACCGACTGCGTCGCGTGATCGATCCTGTACGACCACCAGGTCGCCCCGCCGACGATGACGTAATTGCCGTCCGGCGAGATGCCGGCCCAGCCGGTGCCGACCGACGCGGAAATGGCTCCACTGTAGATCGTATCGGTCTGCTTGTCCCAGACGTGCAGCAGGTTGCCGTAGTAGACGAGGAAATAGCGTCCCGTCCGATCGAGATAGTCGACGGACCCACCCATCTCCTGGAGCGTCGCCGGAAACGTCTTCAGGACGCTGCTGGTGCCGGCGCTGACCGAATAGCGTCTCAGCGACGCGCCGCTGATGTAGTAGTAGCTATCCCGGTCCACCGGATCGAACTGAATCACGCCCAAGCCGCTGCTGCTCGGAGCGCCCGACCGGACGACGACCGCGGTGCTCGTATCGAGGATCACGCCGCCACCCGCGCGTCGATGGTAGAAATACGTTCCGTCCGCATTCCACCAGCCGTTCATCGCATAGATGTCGCTGTAGCTCTGTCCCGGGAAATCGCCCGTCAGGCGGCGGATCGTCGTGCCGAACACGGGGTCGACGAACGCCTGGCCGGCGACGGGAAAGCCAGCGCTTCCCGGCAGCCAGGTTCCGGGTGGAGAGTAGGTCGCGCTGCCCGACGTCGGTGGCGGATGACTCAGGCTATCGGAGAGCCCCTGGGCCGCTGCGTCGGCGCCGAAGAAAGGACTGACGAGGATGGCGAGCACGAATACTGCCGCCACGACACTGCCCCCGGGCATGGCGCGTTCCCCCGCAGCGGGAGGCTGCCATCCCTTCCTTCGGTAGCCCGGCCGTCAGACACCGCGTCTGATCCGTAGCTTTGCGACCCCGCCTCACGACGGGTGTGCCGTTTCGGGAAGAGCGCTCCCACTCGTGCGGCAACACTGGGGGTGCATCGCGGGTGCCACGTCGGGGGAAACCCTAAAGGTGGGAAACTCCAGAGGATTGCCGGCTCGGGGTCGGGCGCGTGTCCGCCTGGCTGACAGGGCCGACACATTGTTGACCCTCCGTGTGACACCCGGAGGGAGCGGGGGCCGGCCTCGGCCATCCAGGGCGGGCCGACCCCCGACCGGGGACCGCAGCCTACTGGCAGCCGGGCGTCGCCATATCGGGATTCCAGATGGCCATCAGCCCGCGGCTGACCACCTGCAACCGGAGGGGGCAGTTGTCGAGATCGGTGCACCCGGCCGGGGTCCACACGATGTAGTCGGGCGCGGTGAGACTCGGGGTGATGATCGTCTCGATGAAATAGGATCTCGTCGTCGTGGTCTTGTTCAGCACCACCTGCGCCTGGCCGGTGAACCACCGGTCGTAGCAGGGGCCGCCATTCGGATCGAAGCCCGCGCAGTGATAGCCGCCGTAATCGTCGACGGTCAGCGACTTGATCTTGAAGCCGGCCTTGCTGTCGCTCACGCTGAAGAAGCCGCCCAGCGGCGACGTCGGCGTCAGGTGCCCGGCTGCCATGGCGAAGAGGGCCCGCCCGCCGGAGACGGACGAGGTGACGTACCCGCCGCCAATGACGCCGTCGATGCACGCGCCGTCCTCGGCGTGCGCCGCGACGGGAAGCGCGCACACCACCGCGATGAACATCGCCACGAGCCCTAGCATTCGGTTTGCTGCAATCATCGCCTCGCTCCTTTGGAAAACAATGAGAGATCCGGTCACAACCATCGGCGGTGCGTCAGATCGCGTGCCACACGACGCGCCGCCGCGGTACCGTGTGCTTCACCTAACTCACGACGTCGAACGGTGCCTCCTTTCGCCGCGCGCGATCCGTCGCGCGACACCCCGCACGGGAAATCGACCACGCAAAATCAAACGGCGAGCCCGCACCACGCCTCAGCCTGCCCGGCTCCCGCACGATCTCCCTCGACGGCCATCAACGGCCGCCATTCCCCAGGGCACGTCGCGTGCCAGCCCCGGGCACGGGGCGGTCGCCCCGGCTGCGTGCGGGAAAATCGCGGAGATCAGCGGAGGGGACGATCGTCGGCGCGACCACGAGGGGGGCGGGCGCCACAGCCGCGTGAAGCGCGCTTGCGCAGTGCTGCACGCGCGCGTGCATCACCCCTGCTGAAAGCTCATCCACCACTCACCGTCCAGCCGGGTCAGGCACGCCGCGCCGGCCCGGACGGCGTCGAGCAGCTCGCGGCGGCGGGCGTGCAGCAACACCGGGGAGCCACGGCCGTGGAACAGGCAGTGCGTGGCCTTCAGGGTATCGAAGAGCTCCGGCTGCAGCCTCCCGGAGACCGCCGTCGCGCCCGCCCGCCAGGCGTCGTGGAAGAGGTGCTCGACGACCGCCGTCAGCGCGCTCGGCCGCCCGGCGATCTGGAGCACCTCGCTGGCGCCGCCCCGCGCCAGGTAGTAGAGATACAAGCCGACGACGTCCTGCTCCGCATCGCGCACCAGCACGCGGCGCAGCTCACCGGCCGACGTCTTTCGCTCGGCCATCTCGAGCAGCCACTTCAGCGACGCCCGGTCGTGCTCGGCCCGCAGGGCCGTCCCCGATACGAACTCGTCGGCGTGATCGAGCATCGCGTCGACGGTCAGCGCCTCGCCGCGCAGCGACGTCGTGAGCCGCAGAGGACTGCGGGGCAGCCGCGTGGCGATCGCGTCGAGCACGCCGCCGAGCGGCGCCGCCAGGGCCGCCGGCGGAATCCGCGCGCTCACGCACGACAGGGCGTAGCGCAGCGGACGGAGGGGGCGCGTCCAGTGAATGCTGTGCGGGATCGAGTCGGTGCCGCCCACGGCCTTCCAGATCCGCACCGTCTCGTGGCTGGCCCCGTCCGTCATCGACAGGTCTTGAGGGCCGGCCAGGAACCGCTTGAACAGCAGCAGCCCCGTGAGGCCGCGATGGCCCGGCGCCACCACGTACTGCGAGGTGACGCCGACGCGCACGGGCCGGCCGTTGCATGCCATCCGGCGCGGGAGCACGCCGAGGAAGCCGACGATCCGCCCGTCTCCTGCCTCGGCGACGAGCGAGGGCAGGGCCTCGTCGTGCCACGGACTGTCGAGGAACACGCGACGCAGGAGGTCACGCCGCTCCTCGAGCCCGAGACGGCTGGTGGCGATCAGGACGCTCGCGTGCAGCTCGGCCACACGCGGCACGTCGGCGAGGACGAACGAACGGATGCGCGTCACGTCGTCGGAATCCGGCGCAGCCAGATCTCCCGCCAGTAGTTGACTTCGCGGCGCGAGCAGCCGCCGACGTTGAGGATGGCGCAGCGGCACTCCGAGTGCTCGAGCCGCACGGTGTTGCGCATCCGCCGCATCTCGCCGGATCCGTCCACGATGATCCGGTCGATGCGACCGCCAACCTGGTACTTCCGGCCGCACGCGCGGCCCATGCCGGGCGTGAAGTAGAGCCCGCGGTTGTACCCGGACGCGTTCAGCGTGTCGCGAATGCTCTCCAGGGGTTTCACCTCGACCCAGTCGCCTGGTTGCAAGTTCAGGGTCTCCGCAGGCGTGGCGGATGCCGCGCGTCCCCGGCTGTATTCGCCCACCAGCCGCCGGCGGATCTTCCAGAAGACCCAGAGCGCCAGGCGCGCCGCCATGCGCAGGGCGCCGCAGTCGCCGGCGCGCACGTCGCGAGCGCACTTCTTGAACTGCTCGCGCCGCGACAGGCTCTCGGTCGCCTTGATCAGCTCGCTGGACTGGCAGAAGTACGTCGTGGGGCCCGCCATGGTCTTGAGCCGACTGCGCAGGCGGTCACCGGCCCCGGCGTCAGCCACCGGTTCGGCACCGGGCTCGACTTTTCGCAGCCAGGCTTCGCGCCAGAAGATCGCGCAGTCCTTCTGGCAGCCGTCGTGCGCGGCGCCGGAGCAGCGCAGACCGTCCAGGAGGACCACGTCATCCTCGCGGAACACCCGCATCTCGGCGTACGGATTTGGCGGACCCGTGGAGCACGTCTGGTGGACGCGCCCGGAGACGCGGAAGCGGCGCCCGCAGAACGCGACCATCTCCGGCATGAACGGCAGGCGATCCAGCGTGCCGTCGCCGTCGAGGGTCTGGAGGATCTCCTCCGGCGTCTTCACCTCCACGAGATCGCCGGCGCGGAGCCGTACAGACAATGTGGACATAGGCGTTGTGATGCCTCCTGAGCTACATCCCGGTTGGACAGAGCAGCACGATCGGCGCCCAGGGCGACCGCCGCGCGAGCCCCGCCATGCGGAGCAGCTTGTTCCAGACGCGCAGGCCGAAGACCAGCGGCCGGGGCATGGTTTGCCGGAGGACGGCGACCTTGCGAATCGTGTCGGTGACGCGCCACGTGGCGGAGCTCCCGGCGGGGAAGAAGCACATGTCGCCGGCGCCGAGCCGGCGCTCCTCGCCGCGCTCATTGGTGATGAAGGCTTCGCCGTAGATGACGACGAGGGTCTCGTCCTCGGCGTAGTGCCAGTTGAAGCGGCCCTCCGTGCACTCCCACACCACGGTGTCGGTGGTGCGGTCGTGGCTCTTCACCAGCTTGCGGTTGCGCGCGACCGGCGTCCCGGCCAGGATCCACGAGGAGGGGATCGGCGCGGGATCGAGCTCGGCGGTGGTGGCAGTGGCGGTGACGGTCGCGTTTGACACATCGTCCTCCTCCAGTGGGTGTGCACTGCTCAGACGAGCCGGCGCATCTCGCGGACGACCCACGCGATGTCCGACTCGCTCGTGCGGAAGCTCGTGATGCACGCGCGGAGCACGGGGGCGGCGCCGGCCAGGCGGACCTCCGACATCCACGCGATCTGGCGCTGGTGGAGCCCCGCCAGGAACGAGGTCGGGACGAGCCCATCGCGCGTGAAGCACACCACCGGCAGCGGCGTCGCGTTCACGATGCGCCAGCCGCCCTGCGCGAGCGACTCGCGCAGCACGTCGCCCATGCGCGCCTGGTGCTCGATCATCTCGACGTAGCCGGCCTCGCCGCGTTCCGCGAGCGAGAGGAACAGCTTCAGGCCGATGAAGCGCCGCGACCACTGCACCGACGACGTGTACGGGTCGTGGACCATCGCCGTCCGGCCCGGCATGTAGGAGGTCTCCACGCGGAAGGCCTCGCCGACGGCGTCCGGGTGACGGCAGAAGAACATCCCGGCGCCCATCGGCACCGAGAACCACTTGTGCGCGTCGCACGTGATCGAATCGGCCCTCTCGATGCCGTCCAGGTGGCGGCGCAGGCGCGGCGAGATGGCCGCGGCGCCGCCCCAGGCGGCGTCCACGTGGAGCCAGAGGCCCTCGCGCCGGCAGAAGTCCGCGAGGTCCGACAGCGGATCGATGACGCCGGCGCCCGTCGTGCCCGCGGTGCCCACGACCATGAAGGGCGCCCGCCCGGCGGCGCGATCCTCGGCCACACGGCGCGTGAGATCGCCGAGGTCCATCTTCAGATTGCCGGTGGTCGCGACGGTGCGGACGGCGTCGCGCCCGAGGCCCGTCATGTGCGCGACCTTGCTGAACGAGTGGTGCGCCTCGCCCGTGAGGTACATCGTCGGCGACGCGGGGAGGCGCCGGAGCCCTCCGTCGCCATACGCAGGGAACGCGCGCGTCAGCGCGACGATCACCGCGGAGAGGTTCGCCTCGGCCCCGCCGCTGGTGAAGCTCGCGCGGGCGTCATCAGGGAACCCGAACTTGCCCGCCACCCACCCGAGCGTGTGGCGCTCGATCTCGTTGGCGGCGGGCGACGTGCGCCAGGTCGCCAGCTGCGGGTTGTACATCGCCACCAGGGTGTCGGCCACCACCGACGCCGGCGTCACACTCGGGTTGAAGAGCCCGAAGTAGCGCGGGTGCGTGACGTGCACCTGCCAGGCCTGCAGCATCTGCTCGACGTCCGCGGTGACATCGTCGAGCGCCAGCGGCCGGCTGAAGTCGTAGCGCGCGGCCAGGTGGCCGCGGATCTCCGCCGGCGTGGCCTCCGGCACGATGGCGCCGGCCGCGATCGTCGACTCGAGCTTCGCCACGGCGGTCCGCAGCTCGTCGAACGACATGCTCGGAGCGCTCAGCTCCGCGCCCCCAGGGCCCGGGCCTTCTGGCCGCAGATGTACCGCAGCCAGTTGCCGTAGAGGCTGATGCCGCTCGCGCGCCACGTGTTCGTCACGCGCTCCGTCGCCAGCGCCGTGGGGAACTCCGACAGCACCTCCTCGCGCCGGTCGGCCAGCGCGCGCTCGCGCAGGGCGTCGAGCGCGGCGACCGTTTCCCCGTCGAAATAGCCGTGCGGCATCCCCGGGTAGGTGTCCCGCTCGCCCGCGAGGAAGCGGCGGATGTCCCGGCGATACTCGAGCATCAGCGTGTGGGCCTCGTACTCCGGATGGCCCTGGAAGAAGACGAACAGGCTGCGGCGCTGCTTCACGAACGCGTCCGCGCCCGCGGCGTCCGAGCGCGAGAGCACCCGATAGCCGCGCGCGGCGAGCGTGTCCTCGGGAATCTCGTTCCAGCGCGAATGCGGCATGCGCAGGCGCGGGGGGGCGCCGGCCGTCAGATGGTGATCGCCGACCCGGTCGCATTCGAAGACGCCGAACCGCTTTTCGTCCAGCGGGCGGCGATCGATGTCGTCCATGTAGAGCAGCGCTGCGTGCGTGGCCAGGCACGACCAGACGGTGGAGTACGTGTTCAGCTCGGCCCACTCCAGCAGCCGCGTGAGGCTGCCCCAGTACGGCTCGTCACGCAGGTTCGGCGTGTGCGGCTCGGTCCCGGTCACGATGAGGGCGTCGACGCGGCTCCGCCACAGCTCGTCGATGACCGCGTAGAAGCGGTCCACGTACGCGCGGCCCCAGTCGGTGCGCGGCACGTCGGGCAGCGCGTAGGGGCGCAGCCGCACCGTGAGCCCGCCGGCCGCCGCCCCCAGCAGGGCCACGAACTGGCGCTCGGTCGCCTGCAGCGCGGGGTCGGGCATGTTGTTGACGAGACCGATCGTGAGGCACGTGGCGTCCGCGTCGTCGAGCTCGATCGGCGCGCGCTCGCGATCCAGGCTGACGGGCATCAGCGCACCTCCCCCGCGGGCGCGCCGCTCACCGCGACGCGGTGAGCGGAGCCCGTGGCCCCGAGGGCCTGGTCGAGGTCCTCGATGATGTCGTCGGCGTGCTCGATGCCGACGCTGATCCGGATCATCTCGGGCCGCACGCCCGCCTTGCGCTGTTCCTCGGGCGACATCTGGCGGTGCGTGGTCGAGGCCGGGTGGCAGGCGAGCGACTTGGCGTCGCCCATGTTGACGAGCCGCGTGACGAGCTCCAGGGCGTCGTAGAATTTCCGGCCGGCCTCGAAGCCGCCCTCGATCCCGAAGGTCAGCAGCGAGCAGGCGCGGCCGCCGAGGTACTTCTGCGCCAGCGCGTGATACGGGTTGTCGGGGAAGCCTGCGTAGTTGACCCACGCGACCCGCCGGTCCTGGCGCAGGAACTCCGCCACCCGGCGGCCATTCTCGACGTGGCGCTCGACCCGCAGCGCCACCGTCTCGATGCCCTGCAGCAGGAGAAACGCGCTCAGCGGCGATAGCACGGCGCCGGTCGTGCGCTGGTAGACGCTGCGGCAGCGGGCGATGTACGCGGCCTCCTTGAAGTGGTCGACGTAGACGAGGCCGTGGTACGAGGCGTCCGGCGTGTTGAACATCGGAAACCGCGTCGGGTGCTCGCGCCAGGGGAACCGGCCGGAGTCCACGACGATGCCGCCCATCGTGGTGCCGTGCCCGCCCATGAACTTCGTGAGCGAGTGCACGACGATGTCGGCGCCGTGCTCGATCGGCCTCAGCAAGATCGGCGTGGCCACCGTGTTGTCGACGATCAGCGGAACGCCGTGCGCGTGGGCCATGTCGGCCAGTGCGGCGAGGTCACAGATGTTGCCGGCCGGGTTGCCCACGCTCTCGCAGAAGACCGCGCGCGTCTGGTCATCGATCAGCGCGGCGATCGCGTCGGGGTGATCCGACTCGGCGAAGCGGACGGCGACGCCCTGGCCGGGCAGGACGTGGGCGAAGAGCGTGTAGGTGGTGCCGTAGAGCTGTGGCACCGAGACGATGTTGGTGCCCATCGCGGTCACGTTCAGGGCCGCGTAGTTGAGCGCGGCCTGGCCGCTGCTGACGCAGAGCGACTCCAGGCCGCCCTCGAGCGCGCTGACGCGGCGTTCGAGCACCGCCGTCGTCGGGTTGCTGATCCGGCTGTACCGGAACCCCTCGGCCTCGAGGTTGAACAGCGCCGCGCCGTGATCGGCGCTGTCGAAGGCGTAGGCGACGGTCTGGTAGATGGGCACGGCCACCGCCTTGGTGGTCGGCTCGACGTCATAGCCGCTGTGAATGGCGATCGTCTCGCTTCTCATAGCCTCACCTCACAAGAGACTGGGCCGCGCGCGCAGGTCAGAGGCGGACCCGGCCGGTCCGGATGCGCTCGTACAGCGGCGGGTCGAGCCGCACGAACGCGCGGCGCTCGGGGTCGTCGAAATACAGTGTGTCGGCAATGGCCTCCGGGTCGTAGCCCTGGCGCGCGAGCTCGCGCGTGGCGTGCTTGAAGGTGGCGGTCACCTCGAGCGCCGGGCGCACGCGCAGGAACAGCGGCCGCGCGTAGACGGGCAGCCGCTCGCCCAGGTGCGCCCGGAACGCCATGAGGTCGAGCCCGGCGTCGGCGACGATGGCCGCCATGCCGGCCCGCCCCTCGGTGCCGGGCACGGGCACGCCGTAGACGGCGGCGTCCCGCACGCCGGGGAAGGCGCCGATCGCCTCCGCCACCTCGGCGGTCGCGACGTTCTCGCCCTTCCAGCGAAAGGTGTCGCCGACCCGGTCGACGAAATAGAAATAGCCCCCGGTGTCCGTGCGCATCAGATCACCGGTGCGAAACCACGCGTCGCCGGGCTCGAACACGTCGCGAAGGATCTTCCCCTCTGACGCCTCGCGGCTGGTATAGCCCTCGAAGCGGCTGACGCCGGCCGCCGATCCCGTGCCGATCCGGCCGATCGCCTCGCCGACCTCGCCGGGCTCGCAGCGCACGCAGCGGCCGCCGGCCTCCCGCGCCGGCTCGCCACGCTCGACGTCGAACCGCACGAGCGCCGTCGGCACGCGGTGGGCAAGGAACGGTGGGATACGGCCGATGGCGCCCGGCCGGCCCTCGACGTTGAAGAGCGAGACATTCCCCTCGGTCGCCGCGTAGAACTCCAAGATCCGAGGGATGCGGAAGCGGCGCTGGAAGGCGCTCCAGACGTCGGGCCGCAGGCCGTTGCCGCACGCCATCCGGATCCGGTGCTCGGCCTCGCGCGGCGACGGTGCCGCGTGCAGCAGGTAGCGGCACAGCTCGCCGATGTACTGGAACAGCGTGCACTCCCCGCGGGTGACGTCGTCCCAGAACCGGGCGGCGGAGAACTTCTCGCGCACCACCACCGAGCCGCCCCCGACCAGCACCGCGCCGGGCGCCACCACGCCGCCGACGCTGTGGTACATCGGCAGGCAGTTGTACATGCGGTCGTCGGGGCCGGTGCCCAGCATGCCGGCGAACCAGTGGGCCCACTGCATGATCCGGAAGTGGCTGACGACGGCGGCCTTCGGCGCGCCCGTCGTGCCCGACGTGTAGATGTAGAGCGCGCGGTCCTCGAGCGTCGGCGCGCGCCGCTCGCCCTCGCGCAGCGGCTCGCCCGGGTAGCGCTCGAGCTCACGCTCCAGGCGCGCGTGATCGGCGCGGTGGCCGCCGTGCACCCAGACCGCGGCCTCGCGGGCGAGCGCGGGCAACGCCGCCGTCAGGGCGTCGACCAGCCCGGCGTCCACGATGACGAGGGTCGGCGTCACGAGTCGCACCGCGTGAGCGAGCGCGGGGCCTGCGAGGTTGGTGTTGACGAGCGCCACGACGCCGCCGACGCGGGTGATGCCGAGCCAGGCCGCCAGGTACTCGGGCCGGTTCGGCATCAGCAGGCAGACGGTGTCGCCGGCCGCGACGCCCTGGTCGAGGGCCCAGCGCGCGTAGCGGTTCGAGCGCGCGGCGAGGGCCTGATAGCTGAGGGTCTCGTGCTCCGAGAGCAGGGCCGGCGCCCCGCCGTGAGCCGCGGCCAGCTCGTCGATGACCGCCGGGAACACGCGGTGCGGGCGCGTCGCGAGCGGCGCCGTCAGCTCGAGCGCGCGCACCCACGCCCGGGTGACGCCTTGACCCTCGCGCTCGGCCGTCCCCACGGGCGTCATGCCGTGCTGCCGGCGTCCACCGTCAGCACCGTCCCGGTGATGCTCTTGGCCTTGTCGCTGAGCAGGAATTCGACGGCGTGGGCGATGTCGTCCACCTCCGGCAGCCGCCGCAGCGCGCTGCGCCGCGCGATCTGCCGGCGCTGCTCGTCGCCGAGCCCCTGGGTCATCTCGGTGTCGACGAAGCCGGGCGCGACCGCGTTCACGTTCACGCCCACGCGCCCGACCTCGCGCGCGAGCGAGCGCGTGAAGCCCAGCATCGAGGCCTTGGTGGCGGCGTAGACGGCGAGGCCGCTGTAGCCGGTGAAGCCGATGATCGAGGCGACGTTGACGACGCGGCCGCCGCCGTCGGCCATCATCGCGCGCACCACGTACTTGGTGAGGACGATGGGCGACAGCGTGTTGAGCCGGACGAGCTGCTCGATCTGCGAGGTGTGCATGAGGGCGAGCGCGCCGTCGGTGCCGAGGGCGGCGTTGTTGACGAGCCCGTAGATCGGTCCGACGTCCTTTCGCAGCGCCTTCACCAGGCCGGGGAGGGCGCCGATCTCACCCAGGTCGCCCGGCACGAACTGGATCGGGCCGGCGCCCTCGCGCGCGGCGGCCTCCATCGCCAGCGTGAGCGCGTTGCTCTCCTTCCGGGCGATCGCGACGACGCGATACCCGGCCGCGCTGAGCGTGCGCGCGATGCCAAGGCCGAGCCCGCGGCTGCCGCCGGTGACGACCACGCTACGCATGGCGCACCAGCTTGCCCGTCGGCGCGACGTCGAGCGCGGGCACGACGTTGATCGCGGCCGGGACCTTATGCCGCGGCAGGCGGTCGCGGCAGAGCCGCATGATCTCGCCCTCCAGGTCGGCCACGCGGTCGGGCTCGGGTCCGGCGTTGAGCACCACGTCGGCGACGACGAGCGCGCCCGTGATCGGGCTCCGGCGCGTGCGCACCAGCGACATCCGCACGCGAGGGTGGCCGTTGATCACCGCCTCGACCTCCTCGGGATGGACCTTCTGACCGCCGACGTTGATGACACCGCCGCGCCGCCCGACGAAGTGATAGCGGTCGCCCCGCCGCTCGACCATGTCGCCGGTGTCCACGAAGCCGTCGTCGCCCATGAGGATCTCCGGCGATTCGCCCAGGTACCGCGCCGCCGTGCGCGACGACCGAATGCGCAGCGAGCCGTCCTCGACCTTCATCTCGATGGCGGCGCCGCGGGGGCCGATCAGGCTCGCCGGGAAGCCGGCGAGCCCGTCGTCGACGTCAAAGGCCACGCCGGCCTCCGTCGAGGCGAACGCGTGGGCGACCTTCGCGGCCGGGTAGAAGGCGGCGAGACGATCGAGGATCGCCTGGTCCGCGATCTCGCCGGACAGGCGCACGTAGTGCGGCGCGATGCGATGCGCCAGCGGACTCATGAGCGCACGGCGCCAGTGCGAGGGCGTTCCCGAGATGTGCGTCACGCCGCTGGCGCCCGCGCGGACCAGGAAATCTCCGGTGGCCTCGGCGCCGCTCGAGAGCACCAGCGAGCCGGCGCCGAGGACCGCGCGCAGGAAGATCTGCAGGCCGCCGTACCGGCGGATGTCATAGAAGGTGCTCCACACCGCGGCCGTCGCCGGCGTCCCGCCTCCGCGGATCGCGCCCGCGAGGCTTGCCAGTGTGTGCAGGACGAGCTTCGGCCGGCCGGTCGTCCCCGATGTGAGGAGGATCCACTCCGTCCCGTGCCGCGGCGCCCGATCGACGACGCCGGGCGTGAGGCACGGGCTGCAGGTGACGAAGGGCCCGGCGTGCGGCGTGCCGGGGTCCGGTGCCGTCCGGTCGGAGACGGTCGCGTCGGTCGCCGCCGTGGCCATGACGAGCGGCATGTGCTCGGCCGGCAGGTCGGCGGGGCAGAGCACGATCCGGCGCGCGACACCGTCGAGCTCGATGAGCGCCAGCGCCGCCCGCAGCTGGTCGCGCGTGGCGATCAGCACGAAGCGCCCGCGCAGCTCCTCCAGGCGGCCGCCGAGGCTGGAGGCCGCGGCGAGGCCGCCCAGGGGGACGGTCGCCTCGTCGCTCCCGAGCGTGCGCGCGGCCGGATGCCCGGCGGCACTCACCGCGCTCCACAGGGAAGCGTGCTCAGGCAACGGCGTCTTCGTAGAGACGGATGAAGTCACGGAGGGTCACCGGGAAGTCGGCGTCCTCGGCGGTGCTGAACGGGTCGACACCGAGCGCGTCCTCCAGGCGTGCCACGATGATCGCCAGGCACAGCGAGTCGAGGCCGGAGTCCAGGAGCACGAGGTCGTCGCTCAGCGGCGCCAGCGTCTTCTTCTGCTCGCGGGCGACCTCCTCGAAGCGGGTCACGACGGCGAGCCGCACGGAATCGAGTACGGACATGATCGGTCCTCCAGAGTGGGTTAGGCCGCGACGCCCGGGAGCACGACGGCCTGGAGCAACGTGCGCAGGACCTCGACACCCTCCAGCAGCGGCGACGAGGGTGGCAGCGGCGAGGGCAGCAGGGTCAGCTCGGCGTCGAGCGCGCGGAAGAGCCCTTGCGTGTGCCCGACGTCGACGACGCCGTGAACGTCCGTGTACTCCATCTCCGTCGAACCCTGGCGCGCCGCGAGGTCGGCCAGGTACGGCATGAACTTGCAGATGAAGCCCTCGAAGAAGGCCATCATGAGCACGAGCTTGGGCGCCGACAGGCGCGACACGAAGTGGCGGACAGCCTGGAGCTGGCGGTGCACCGCGAAGGCGTCCGTGTCCGTGGGGACGGCGTGGGCCGCCATGGCGAACCGCCGCAGCATCCCCGGATGGTTGTCGCGGACCTCCTCGAGGAGGTTGTCGTGAATGATCGCGTGGGCCTCGTCGGAGGCGACGGCGAGGTCGCTGGCGGTCATCCAGTAGATGAAGTTGCCCTCCAGCACCGCCGTGTAGCGCGCGATGATGCCGCGCCGTTCCGCGGCCGTCAGCCCGCCGGGATCGGGGAGGGACGCGAGCAGCGCGTCGATCTCACGATCGACGCGCTCCTGGTTCGGGGCGCTGATCGCCGGGGTGGACGTCATGACACTCGAGGATTGCCGTGGGTGCGTGGTCATCGCCTGCTCCTTGTCGAAAAAGATGTAGACGGTGCGCAATCGTCGTGCCAGAGCGAGCGCGTCGGAGGTTCTGCCGTCGCGGGGAATTGCGGTGTCCCGCGCGCGACCCTCAGGGGTGCCCGCGCCACAGGGGGTGAAGCCCCTGTGCACACTGCGCAAGGCTGGGAGTGCGACGCTCAGGGCCGCCCGATCAGCGCACGACTCACGCTGACCAGACGGCGCACCATCGGCCCGGGAAGGCCGGCGACCGCGCGATAGGCGAACGGGCCGCCGCCGGCCAGGCGCAGCTCCTGCCGCGCCTGCGAGGTGCGTCCGTCCTTGATGAGCGCACGCGCGCGGAGCACGTGCTGGCGCGCCAGCACGCGCCCATAGTCCTCGCCGGCCGTCGCGAGGAACGTCGCGTCGGCGCCCCAGACGCGGCGCAGCAGCTCGATGCGGGAGGTCGTCATCGTGAGCGCGTCGGCGCCGGTGATGCGCGGCCCGGCGTGGCCGTAGTTCCACGCGGTCTCCAGCGCGAAGTAGGCGCCCGGCCCGACGCGGCCGAGACGCGCGAAACACTCCCAGTCCTCGTAGATCGGCAGGTCCTCGGCGAAGCGCAGCGCCTCGCCGGCCTCCCGCCGCACGATCGTGGTGAACGTCGCGACGCAGCAGCCGTGCAGCAGCGGCGCGTAGACGTCGCCGACGTGGACCGGGAAGTCGGCGTGCCCCGGCGGCAGCGGCGCGCTCGTCGAGAACGGCCGGCCGGGGGCGACGATCTCGTCCCAGCCGCGCGGATCGTGGTGCCACGCGGAGAGGTAGAAGCGGTGCTCGCTGCCGTCGCGCTCGCGCAGCGCGAAGTCGGTGAACGCAAACAGCACGTCGGGCCGTCGCGCCATGAACGCGCGCTGGAGCGCGAGCTTGTCGGGCATCCACTCGTCGTCGGAGTCGAGGAACGCGACGAGCGGGTTGCGCGCGTGGCGCACGCCCTCGTTGCGCGCGGCGCCGGCCCCGCGGTTGACCGTCCGCACGGAGCGGACGCGGTCGGAATACGCCGCCAGCACGGCCGGGGTGCCGTCGGTGGAGCCGTCGTCGACGACGATCACCTCGTCGCCGGACCGGACCTGGGCGAGCGCGGAGGCGAGCGCGCGCGGAAGCAGCCGCGCCCGGTTGTACGTCGGGATCACGACGCTGATCGCGGGTTCGGTGATCATCACACCCCCAGCAGAGCGAGCGCGGCCGTGGCCAGGCCGCGGGCGAAGGGCTCGGGCAGGCACGCGAACGCGCGGTAGGCCAGCGGCCCGCCGCCGGCCAGCCGCAGCTCGCAGCGCGCCTGCGTGGTGCGCCCGCCCTTGAGGAGCGCGCGGGCGCGGAGCAGGTGCTGCTCGGACAGCACGCGGTAGTACGCCTCGGCGGAGCCGGCGAGGAACACTGCATCGGAGCCCCACATCCGGCTCAGCATGGTCAGGCGCGCGGCGGTTGTCGTCAGCGCGTCGGCCCCGGTGAGCCGCGCGCCCGGGTGGCCATGGTTCCAGGCGGTCTCGCAGTCGAGGTAGGCCGCCGCGCCGGCCCGGGCCAGCCGCGCGAAGCACTCCCAGTCCTCGTAGAGGGGCAGGTCCTCGGCGAACCGCAGCGCCTCGCCGGCCTCACGCCGGACCATCATGGTGATCGTGCTGACGTAACAGGCGCGCATCAGCGCGGGGTAGAGATTGCCCGTGTGCACGGTGAAGTCGCCGCGGCCCGCCGGCAGCGGCGCGAGCGTCGAGAACGGCCGGCCGGGACCGAGGATCACGTCCCAGCTCCTCCGGTCGTGGTGCCATGCCGCGAGCTGGCGGCGGTGCTCGCGGCCGTCGCGGTCGCGGAGGGCGAAATCGGAGAACGCGAACAGCACGTCCGGCCGCCGCGCCATGAGGGTGCGCTGAAGCTCGAGCTTGTCGGACATCCACTCGTCGTCGGAGTCGAGGAACGCGACGAGCGGGCACCGCGCCTCCTGCACGCCCCGGTTGCGCGCGGCGCCGGCGCCGAGGTGGGCGGTGCGAACGTAGCGAAGGCGATCGCGATACGGCGCCAGCACGGCCTCGGTCCCGTCGGTGGAGCCGTCGTCGACGACGATCACCTCATCGCCAGGGGCCACCGCGCCGAGCGCGGAGTGGACCGCGCGCGGCACCAGGGTCGCCCGCTCGAACGTCGGGATCACGACGCTGACGGACAGATGGTCCATGGGGTGGCTCATGGGGAACTCGCCGAGACGCTCTCTAATCGGCGCCGCAGCCAGCGGCCCGTCGAGCGGATGACGGGCTGCTGGCGCGCGCGGCGCGGGAGCCACGACATGGCCAGGTAGGCGGCCGTGCCGCGCACACCGGGTGCGTAGACGCGCAGGCGGCAGAGCGGCTCCACGCGCGTGGCCCAGCGCGCCTTCCACTCGCCCATCAGGCCCAGGTGGTAGCTCTGCGCCCCGCCCGAGGCGATCTCGCGCTCGAGCAGCAGGAAGCGCAGCACGTTGCCCGGCGAGTAGCGAGCGAAGTCGGGATGGTAACTCAGCTTCAGGAGGTCGAGGCGGCCGTTGTGTCGCAGGCAGTACTCGAACGCGATGAGCATGCCGTTCAGGCGCAGGGTGTAGAGGGCCAGCCGGCCGGCCGCGGCCCACGTCGTGGCGAGGTCCGAGTAGAACTGCAGCGTGTCCGGCCGCGAGCACATCGGCACGCCGCCCTTGCCCTTCCACCCGAGCGTTTCCAGGGTGAAGCATTCCGTCAGGACCGGCTGCAGCGCGGCGCCGCCGCTGACGAGCTCGACCTCCAGCGCGCCCAGGCGCGCCAGCTGTCGCGCCGCCCGCGAGGTGTTGGCGGCGAGCTTGCTGCTCAGCGCGTGCCGGAACTCGTTCCACGACTCCGGCAGGTCGATGATGGCGTCGGCGCCGTGCGCGTCGCGGGACACTCGTAGCCCGCGCTCGCAGGCGGCGGCGACGAGCGCGCCGGTCACGCCGGCGCGCGCGTAGAGGGGGCCGAGATCGAGCACCTGGACGGAGGCCATCAGGTGGTCGAGCGTCCGGCCGGCGACCGCCGGTGACGCGTCCAGCGCGAGCGCGGAGTACGGCGTGTGGCCGTTGACGCCCGACGCGCGCCGCGGGAGAAGCCGCCCGGCGCGGCGCGCGACGACGATCGCCGCCACGCCGTCGCTCGTGGGCAGCGCGTGGACACGCGCGGGCGCCGCGTCGTGATCGAACGCGCGCCAGTACACGCGCTGCCACGCCGGGTCGGCGGTCGGCGGCGTGCCGGGCGCGCCCGTGAGCGACGCCCACCGCTCGGCGAACTGCACGGCGGCCGTCTCGACGTCGAGCTCGATCCAGCCGTCGTGACCCTGCGGGGGCCGGTCGGGCCGCGCAGGCTGGACGAGGCGGCCGACGCGACGGCGCGTGCCGGTTGCGACGAACGATCCCACGGCGATCACCGTGGCGAGGAGCGAGGCGCGATGACTCATGGGCATTCGATCTCCAAGGGGCACGACTCCAGCCGGCGCGGCGGTGATCCACCGCCGCACATGGCCGAGCCGGTATTCGGCCCAGCCGCTGGCCCAGTGTCCGAAGCCAACCTTCTCGATGTTGTGGCGGGACTCGGCATTGTTCGCGCGCACGCCGATGAGCATGCTCGTGCAGCCGGCCGCGGCCGCGTCGCGCAGCCGGCGCAGGATCGACGCCGTCTGCAGACCGCGCCCGCGCGCGTCGGGCCGCGTGTAGTCGTCCCAGAGGACAGCGGCGGCGCCCGGCAGATGGAACTCGTGACCGTAGTCGCTGCCGGCGCGCGACACGTGTGTCTGCAGCCACGCGTAGTGCAGCAGCACGCCGTCGGCCGCGAGCGTGTAGACGTGCTGGCCGTCGGCCAGGCGCCGCCGCGCCGTCGCGAGAAACTCCCGGCGTGGCGCGTCGTCGGACCCGAACGGCGCGTACAGCAGCAGATCGGTGAGCGCGTCGCGGCGCAGGGCGTGCCCCGCGTCGGCCGGAGGAATCTGCGCGGCGTCGAGACGGTACATCCGGAACTCGCATCGCGACCACCAGCGCTGGCGTCGTCCCGCGAGGGCGGCGCCCACGGCGCGGACCAGGCCCTGGGCGCGCAGCCGCCGATGCATGTGGGCCAGCCGGCTCGTCGCGCTCATCGCCGCGTCGTCACGGAATCGTCGTTCCCACGCTGCGGCCGTTGTTCGCTTCGTCCAGCTCGGTCACCACACCGCCGCTGTCGGCGATGGCGGAGATGAAGTACGCCCCGGCGGTGAGCGTCGGCGGGATGGTGATGACCGTGCTGGCCGCCGAGGTCGCACCGCCGGCGAGCCCGGCGACGTCACGGAAGCCGGCCACCGTGCCGGGGCCCGGCGTCGCCGTGGTGGACACGTAGAACGTGATGCGAAACGGCGTGGCCGGGGCGGGGCCCTGGTTCCGGACGGTATTGGCGAAGCCGACCTTGGCGCCGGGCACGACCGTCGCCGGCCCGGTCAGCGCCGTCATGACGAGATCCGGCTGAAAGAGCGTGACGGTGATCGGCGCGGCCAGGTCGTTGTTGGCTTCGTCCAGCTCGGCGATCACGGTGTTGCTGTCGGCCACTGCGGAGACGAACGACGCGCCCACCGAGGCGTTGGCCGGGATCGTGAGCGTCGTGGTGGCCGTCGAGGTGGCGCCGGCGGAGAGGCTGGTGATGTCGCGGAAGCCGATCGCCATGCCCGTGCCCGGCGTCGCGGACGTCGACAGGAAGAAGGTGACCCGGAAGGCTGCCGCCGGCGCCGGGCCCATGTTCCTGAGCGTGCTGGCGACGGTGATCGGCTTGCCGACGGCGCCGCTGGCCGGCGCGGTCAGCGCGGTCACGGTCAGGTCGGGCTGGAAGAGCGTGATGGTGATCGGCGCGGCCAGTCCGTTGTTGGCCTCGCTCAGCTCGGCGATCGCCGCGTTGGCGTCGGCCACGGCCGAGACGAACGAGGCGCCCGTGGACGCGTTGGCGGGAATCGTGAGCGTCGTGCTCGCGGCCGAGGTGGCGCCGGCGGCCAGCGACGCGATGTCGCGGAAGCCGATGGCGGCGCCCGTGCCCGGCGTCGCCGACGTGGACAGGAAGAAGGTGACCCGGAACGCCGTCGCGGGCGCCGGGCCCTGGTTCTTGAGCGTGGTGGCGACGATGATCGGCTTGCCGACGGCGCCGCTGGCGGGCGCGGTCAGCGCGGTCACGGTCAGGTCGGGCTGGAACAGCGTGATGGTGATCGGCGCGGCCAGTCCGTTGTTGGCCTCGCTCAGCTCGGTGATGACCGCGTTGCTGTCGGCCACGGCCGAGACGAACGACGCGCCGGCGGACGCGGTGGCCGGAATCATCAGCACCGTGCTCGCGGTCGAGGTCGCGCCGGCGGCCAGCGCGGCGATGTCGCGGAAGCCGATCGCCATGCCCGTGCCCGGCGTCGCCGACGTCGACAGGAAGAAGGTCACCCGGAACGCCGTCGCGGGCGCCGGGCCCTGATTCTTGAGCGTGTTGGCGACGGTGATCGGCTTGCCGACCGCGCCGCTCGCCGGTGGCGTCAGTGCGGTCACCGTCAGGTCGGGCTGGAAGAGCGTGATGGTGATCGGCGCGGCCAGTCCGTTGTTGGCCTCGCTCAGCTCGGCGATCACCGCGTTGCTGTCGGCCACGGCGGAGACGAACGAGGCGCCCGTGGACGCGTTGGCGGGGATCGTGAGGACCGTGCTCGCGGCCGAGGTGGCGCCGGCGGCCAGCGACGCGATGTTGCGGAAGCCGATGGCGGCGCCCGTGCCCGGCGTCGCGGACGTCGACAGGTAGAACGTCACGCGGAACGCCGCGGCGGGCGCCGGGCCCTGGTTCCTGATCGTGTTGGGGACAGTGATCGGCTTGCCGACGGCGCCGCTGGCCGGCGCGGTCAGCGCGGTCACCGTCAGGTCGGGCTGGAAGGGGGTGATCGTCGTCATCGTCGCGGCGGCCAGGCCGTTGTTCGTCTCGTCCAGCTCGGTCACGACGCCGCCGCTGTCCGCGACCGCCGTGACGAAATACGCGCCGGGCGAGGTGTTGGCGGCGATCGTGAGCGTCGCGCTGGCGGCGGCCGTGGCGCCGGCCGCGAGCGAGGCGACGTCACGGAATCCCAGCACGGCGCCGGTGCCCGGCGTGGCCGTCGGCGACAGGTAGTACGTCGTGCGCGAGGCGCCCGCGGGCGCCGGCCCCTGATTCTTGAGCGTGCTGGCGATGGTGATCGCCTTGCCGATCGCGCCCGAGGCGGGCGCGGTCAGCGCGCTCACGACGAGATCGGGCTGGAGCGGTGTGATGGTGATCGGCGCCGCGAGACCGTTGTTGGTCTCGCTCAGCTCGGCGATCACGGCATTGCTGTCGGCCACCGCGGAGACGAACGACGCGCCCACCGAGGCGTTGGCCGGGATCGTGAGGATCGTGCTCGCCGCCGAGGTGGCCCCGGCGGCGAGCGAGGCGATGTCGCGGACGCCGATCGCCGTGCCCGTGCCCGGCGTCGGGGACGTCGAGAGGAAGAAGGCCACGCGGAAGGCCGCCGCGGGCGCGGGTCCCTGGTTCCTGATCGTGTTGGGAACGGTGATCGGCTTGCCGACGGCGCCGCTGGCCGGCGGCGTCAGCGCGGTCACGGTCAGGTCGGGCTGGAACGGCGTGACGGTCAGCGTGCCGGACGCCGTGCGGCCGTTGTTCGCCTCGTCCAGCTCGGTGATCACACCGCCGCTGTCGGCGACCGCGGAGACGAAGTACGTGCCGGGCGAGGTGTTGGCCGCGAGCGTGAGCGTCGAGGTCACCGCCGAGACGGCGCCGGCCGCGAGCGAGACGACGTCGCGGAAGCCGAGCGTGGTGCCCGTGCCCGGCGTCGCCGTGGCCGACAGGTAGAAGGTCACCCGGAACGTCCCGGCGGGCGCGGGTCCCTGGTTGCGCACGGTGCTGGTCAGCGTGATCGGCTTGCCGACCGCGCCGGCGGCCGGCGCCGTGAGCGCCGACACCACCAGCTCGGGACGGAACAGGCTCACGCTCACGCGGTCGGCGGCGGTCCGGCCGTTGTCGGTCTCGGAGGTCTCGGTCACGACGCCCGCGCTGTCGGCGACCGCGGACACGAAGTAGAGGCCGGGGGCGAACCCCGCCGGCACCGTCACCGTCGTGGCGGCGGTCGAGCTGACGCCCCGCCCGAGGGCGGCGATGTCGCGCACGCCGACGACGGTGCCGGCCCCGGGGGTCGAGTCCGACGGCGACATCGCGAACGCGACGCGGAAGGCGCCCGCGGCGACGACGCCGGCGTTGGTGATCGTGCTCGTCACGACGAGCGGCTGGCCGCTGAAGCCCGTGGCCGGCGCGGACACCGCCGTGACCGCGAGGTCCGCGATCCCGGTGAAGGTCGCGATGCACTGACGCGTGCCGCTCATGGTGACCTGACCGTCGCTGCAGTCCGGAGCGCCGCTGAAGCCGGCGAACGTCGAGCCCGGCGAGGGCATGGCCGTCAGCGTCACGCCGGTGTTGAACGCGAAGCTCTGCTGGCAGTCGGTCGGACACGAGATCCCCGCCGGGCTGCTGACGACGGTCCCCTGCCCGGTGCCGTTGACGGTCACGGTCAGCGAGGCCTGGACGAACACGTTCTGCACGGTGACGGTGATGGGCGGCGAGGTCGTGGAGTTGCCGAGCGTGTCGCGCGCGACCGCCGTGAGCGTGTCGGGCCCGTTCGGGACGGTCATGGTGTTCCACGACACGGTGAAGGGCTTCGTGGTCACCTCGGCGCCGAGGTCGGCGCCGTTGAGCTTGAACTGCACGCCGGCGACGCCGGCCGGCGCCGTGGCCGTGGCCGTCACGGTGACCGTACCGTTGACAATCGCGCCCGACGCCGGCGCGGTGATGCTCACGATCACGGGCAGGTCGAGCCCCGCCACGACACCGGCGGTGGCCGTCTCCACCGCGTCAATGTCGGCTCCGGCGTCCTTGCCGTCCGTGCCCGCGCCCTTGAACGGGCTCGAGGCGTCGAGGCGGAAGTCACCGCCGGCCAGGTCCACGAAGCCGACGGCGGCCAGCGAGCCGGGGAAGAAGTTGTCGGCCGGGTACGAGCCCCCGGGGCCACCGGGCTGCACGTTGCGCTGGTACATGAAGCCCGGGAAGTAGAAGTTGAGCGTGGGCAGGCCGCGGCCGGTGCCGCTGCCGATGACCCCCTGCTTCTCCGGCGCGATGTTGTTGCGGAACGTGAAGCGCGTGGCCGGCTGCTGGTCGGCGAAGATCGTGGGACCGACCTGCATCGCGGTGTTGTGCTCGATCGTGAGATCCGCCGGGTTGTTCAGGATCTGGAACAGTCGCGGATCGGTCGTCGTGGTGAGGTCGGTGAAGACGTTGTCCCGGACCAGGATGCGCTTTTCCTGCTGGGCGGTCGCGTTGTCGTCGATGCCGAGGAAGTTCATGCCGCCGGCGATGTGGCGCAGGATGTTGCGCGTTAAGGTGACGTCCTGCACGATGCTCCAGGGCGCCGTGCCTTCGTCGTTGCGGACGGTGAGCTGAATGGCGATGCCGGACTGCGCGGCCGGCCACGAGTTCTCGAAGATGTTGCCGTCGACCAGGACGCGCTGGGCGTTCTTGAGCTCGAACAGGTTCTTCACGACCCAGGTGATCCCGGCGAAGGACGGATCGCCCACCCGGTACGAGAGCGGCTTGAAGAAATAATTGTGCCGGATCTCGAGGTCCGAGGGCACGAGGTTCGTGATGGTCGGGCTGGCGCCGCCGATCAGGATGTTCTCGCCGGCGGCGGCCAGGTAGTTATTCACGAACTTGAACGGTCCCGGCCCGCTCCAGAGGCCGATCGCCGCGGAATCCTGGCCCGAGGAATGGACGTCGGCCACGTGGGAGTCGATCACGGCGGTGTTCGAGCTGTTGGCGGTGACGCCGCGCACGATGTTCCCCGTCGGCGTGCCGTGGATGTAGCAGCGGTCGAACGTGATGTTGTCGGGGAACTGCGCCAGGGTGGTGGCGGGGTTGCCGCTGGGATCGAAGCCGAACAGGATCAGGTTCGACATCGTCGTCGTGCGGACGGCGTGGGTCGTCGTGATCTCGACGCCGACGAACCGCCAGTGGTGCGCGCCGAACTCGGTGGTGAGCGCGGGCATCGTGTTCGGGCTCACCATCCTCGGCATCATGCTGGCGTGGGTCGGAGTCACCCGCGTGCCCGGCGGCGGCAGCACGGAGTACGCGGATGTGCGGACGTAGATCCAGCCGGAGCCGGCCTTGAACGGCAGGACGAAGTTGCCCGTGAAGGTGGCGCCGGCCTGGACCTCGATGATGTCGCCGGGGTTCGCCTGGTTGAGCGCGGTCTGGAGGTTGTCGCCCGCGTTGACGGTGATCGTCTGCCCGCCCGTCGGCGGCGCGTACGTCGTGTCGAGGAAGGCCTGCGGCAGCGCCGGCAGGTTCTGGGCGCCGGCGGGCGCCGCCGATCCGAGGAGCAGCGCCACGAGCGCGACGACGGTCAGCCGGGTGGTCATGATGCGGTCGCCTTGTCCCACGTCACGCGCTGTCGCCCGGCGAGGTACCGCACGAGGCCGACGACGATCGCCCAGTTCATCAAGCAGACGACGTAGGGGAGGCTCAGGAGCGGCACCCGCCGCCGGTGGTGGCGGAGCATGAATCCGCCGAGGGCGGCGGTGTAGAAGAGCGCCTGGAGGGCGAGCGTCACCGTGTAGAACGGCTCGCCCGCCAGGAGCAGGTTGGCGCCGAGCGCCAGGACCATGAGGGCCGGCGCGACCAGACGCAGCACGATGCGCGAGACCGTGGCCAGCCACACACGATTCCGGCGCGGGCTCAGCAGCCAGGGCTCGCGTGCGAAGAGCTGGAACTTGCCGGCCATCGTGCGCACCTTGCGCGTGAACTCCTCCCGGCCGGTGGCGGCCACGCGGTCCCACGCGCGCGCGCGCGGCTCGAGCAGCACCCGGTAGCCGCGGCGCGTGATGCGCAGCGGGATGAGGACGTCGTCGAGGATCGTGTCGGGCGGAATGGGCTCGAAGAGATCGCGCCGGATCGCGTAGATGGCGCCGGTCGCGCCGGGCGTGGCGTCGGCGCGACTCTCCTGCCGCCGCAGGAACTTCTCGTAGCGCCAATAGAACCCCACGCCGTCGCCCACGCCGTTGGTGTCGCCGTTGCGCGTGAGCACGAGCTCGCCGCTGACCGCGCCCACGCGCGGGTCGGCGAACGGCGCCACCAGCGCGCGCACGGCGTCACGATCGAATCGCTGGCGCGCGTCGCCCAGCACGACGATCTCGCCGCGCGCCTTGGGCACGAGGTCGTTGAGCACGGCCGGCTTGCCGCGCCGGGACTCGAAGGCGACGACGCTGACGCCGTGGGGCTCCCAGGCGCGGGCCTGCTCGGCGGTGGAGTCGGTCGAGCCGTCGGAGCCGAGGACGATCTCGAGTCGGTCGCGCGGATAGTCGAGCGCGAGGAGATTCTCGAGCCGGCCGTCGATCCGGTCGGCTTCGTTGTGGGCAGCCAGCAGCACCGTCACGCTCGGCTCGATCCCGCCGGCCCGCGGGGGCCGGGACCGCAGAGCGGCCCGGGCCCACGCGAGCAGCGGATAGCCGAGGTACGTGTAGGCGAGCACGAGCCCGCACGTCCAGAACAGGACAGCGGCGATGGTCATCCGATCACTTCTTCTTGGCCACCGCGACCGTCACCGCCGTCGCGGTGATCTGCTGGCCGGTGGTGGTGGTGATGACCGCCGTCAACGTGTGCGAGCCGGCCGGCGCGGCGTCGGCGTCCCACGTGACCTGGAACGCGTTGCCCTGCGTGATCGGCGCGCCGAGATTCTGGCCGTCGAGCTTGAACTGCACGCTCGCGACGCGCTGGCGCTCGGTGACCGTGGCCTTGATCGTGATCTTGCCCTTGACGGTATCGCCCGTCTTGGGACTGTCGATCTTGATCGTCGGCAACGGGTTGGAGACCACGACGGAGACGGGATCCGACACGATCGTGTCGCCGAGGACGGTGGTGATGATGGCGCGCACCGTGTGCGGGCCGTCCGGCGTCGCCAGTGTGTCCCAGTCGACGGCGTAGCCGGCGGTCGTGATGGCGGGGCCGAAGTCCTGGTCGTCGATCTGGAACTGCAGCTGCGTGATGCGGTCGCGGTGCGTGACGGCCGCCTGGATGTCGATGGCACCCTTCACCGTGCCGGCCTTCGGCCTGGTGATGCGGACCGTCGGCACGGGGTTCGCCACCATGACGGTGACGGGGTCGGACACGATCGTCTCGCCCAGCACGGTCGTGATGACAGCCGTCCACGTGTAGGCCACGTTCGGCAACAGCGTCGTGTCCCAGCGCACGCTGTGGTCGGGCCGGGCGAGCACGGGCCCGTAGTCCTGACCGTTCAGCTTGAACTGCAGGCTGGTCACGCGCTGGCGATGCGTGACGGCGGCGGCCACCGTGATCGTGCCCTTCACGCTGGCCCCCGGCGCCGGCCGCGCGATGCGCACGGTGGGCGTGGGGTTGGCGATCGTGACCGTGACGGGATCCGACACGATCGTGGCGCCGGCCAGCGTGGTGATGATCGCGGTCCACGTATGCGGCTGGTTGGGGAGCAGGAACGTGTCCCAGCGCACAGCCCGGTCGGGCTTCGTGAGCAGCGGGCCGTAGTTCTGGCCGTCGAGCTGGAACTGCAGACCGGCGATGCTCGCCGCCTGCGTCACCGCCGCCCGCACGTCGATCGCGCCCTTCACGAGCGCTCCCGCCTTCGGGGTGGCGATGCGAACCGTCGGATCGGGGTTGGCGACCATCACCGTGTTCGAGTCGGTGGCGACGACCACATCCCCGTCGCCGAGGGCCACCGCCGTGAGCGTGTGCGGTCCGTTGGGCAAGAACCGCGTGTCCCAGCGCGCGACGTACGGCGGCCAGTCCTGGAGGCCGAGCTGGATGCCGTCGACGGTGAACCGCACGCGCTTGATGCTCGGGTGCGGCGCGCCGGCCCGCACGTCGACCACGCCGTGGACCGAGGCGCCTTCCTTGGGCGCCGTGATCGAGAACGGCGGCGGCGGGGGCGGCGGGGGCGGAGGCGTGACGCTCGACGCGTTGCCCTCGATGACGTCGGCGGTGGCGGCGGCGAGGGCGCCGAAATCGGCGCCGATGTCCAGGCCGTCCACGCCGGCGTTCTTGTAGGGGCTCGCCGCGGCGAGCCGGTAGTCCCCGTCGGCCAGGTTGACGAAGCCCACGTCGTTGAGCGTGGCCGGGAAGAAGTTGCCGGACGGCAGGGTCGAGCCGTCGGCGCCGGCGAGCACGTTGCGCGCGAAGACATGGCCCGGGAAGAACGTGTCGAGCGTCTCGAAGCCGGGCCCGGTGCCGGTTCCGACGACGCTCTCGGCGCCGGGCGCGATGTTGTTGGTGAAGACGAGGCCGGTCGTGGGCTCCTGGTCGGCGTTGAGCAGCGGGCCATTCTGGAACGCGGTGTTGTGGTCGATCGTGACCTCGGCGGCTCCGTTGAGGAGCTGGAACAGCCGGGCGACCGGCTCGCCGCTCGGATCGGCGATCCGGTCGAAGAGGCTGTCGCGGATCAGCAGCCGCCTGGCCCGCTGGCTCGGCGCGTTGTCGTCGAGGCCCAGGATGTTCACCCCGCCGGCGGCGTCGAGCACCATGTTGTGCGTGAAGGCGACGTCCTGAACGACCGACCAGGGGGCGGTGCCCTCGTCGTTGCGGACCGTGAGCTGGATGGCGAAGCCGGTCTGGGCCGCCGGCCAGATGTTCTGGAACACGTTGCCGTCCGCGAGCACCCGCTGGGCGTTCTTCAGCTCGAACAGGTTCTTGACCACCCACGGGATCCCCGCGTAGTGCACGTCGGCGGGGTTCCAGGTCAGCGGCTTCAAGACGTAGTTGTGCCGCATCTCGATGTCGGAGGGTACGAGGCCCATGATGGCCGGCGGCGCGCCGCCGAACAGCACGTTCTCGCCCGCGGCCTCGAGGTAATTGTTCACGATCTTGAAGGGGCCGGCGCCGTTCCACGCGGCGATCGCCTGGGAGTCGCTGCCGTCGCTGTGGAAGTCGGACAGGTAGGAGTCGATGACGGCGATGGCGGCGCCGTTGGCCGCCAGCCCGCGCACGACGTTACCCGTGGGCGTGCCGTGCAGGTAGCAGCGGTCGAACGTGATGTGGTGGGGGAGCTGAGCCTCGGTCGTCGCCTGATTGCCGTCGACGTCGAACCCGAACAGGATGAGGTTCTGGTGCGCGCGGTCGCGGGCGTCGAACAGGGTCGTGATCTCGACGCCGACGAAACGGTAGTGGTGCGCGCCGAGCTCCGCCTGGATCACCGGTTCGGTGTTCGGGCTCACGATCTTCGGCATGGCGGCCGCGTACGCGGGGCTCACACGGCCGTTGGGCGGCGGCAGGCTGGCGAGCGCGGACGATCGGATGTAGATCCAGCCGGACCCGGGCTTGTTCGGCAGCACGAAGTTGCCGGTGAACGCGACGCCGGCCGGCAACACGATCGTGTCGCCCGGCGCCGCGGCGTCGAGGGCGGCCTGCAGGTCGTCCCCGGCCTGCAGCGTGTGCACCGCGCCGGCCGGCGGCGCGTAGGTGGTATCGACCAGCACGCGCGGGCCCTCGGGCAGCGCGGCGGCGGCGGGCAGGGTGAGCAGCAGCAGCACCAGCGTCGCCAGGAGCCCCCTCGAGAGGGCGCGGCGCGTTCTGGCGAGGGCGTCGTCGGGCGTGACCATGTGCGTTCCCTTTCGTGGCTCGGTACGCAGAGCTGGGGCTGGAAATGCGGGCAGAGCGTTCACAATCGCGGGGGGACGCCGGCGTCACCGAGCCGGCTCGGTCGTCAATGCCTGCAGATTGGAGCCGCCGGCCATCGCGGCGGCGAGCGCCTCGAGGTCGACGCCCGGATCGCGGCCGTCGGTGCCGCTCGACCGGTGCGGGCTGCCGGCGCCGAGGCGATAGCGCCCCGCGACGAAGCCGACCTTCTCGAGCGACGCTGGAAAGAAATTCTCGTGCGGGTAGCGATGGGCCGGCCCGCCGATGATGACGTTGCGCCGCACGACCGCGCCCGGGAAAAAGGTGTCGAGCGTCGAGGCGCCGGTGCCGGTGCCCGTGCCGGCGATGCCGGCGGCGTTGTGGGTCACGATGTTGTCGCGGAACGTGAAGCTCGTGTGCGACACACCTTCGGCGAAGAGGATCGGACCGCGCTGCAGCACCGTGTTGTGCTCGATCGTGACGTGCGCGGTGCCTTCGAGGAGCTGCACGAAGGTGCCGGGCCCCGTCCACCGCGGGCCGCCGACGTCCTCGAACAGGTTGTTGGCAATGCGCAGCCGGCGCGTCTGCTCGCTCGGATGGTTGCCGTCGCGGCCGAGCACGTTGATCCCCCCGCCCACCTGACGCACGACGTTGCTCAGGAACGCGATGTCCTCGACCACCGACCACGGCGCCCGCCCCTCTTCGTTGCGGACCGTGAGCTGGATCGCGAACCCGGCCTGCGCCTGCGCCCAGTTCCGCTCGAAGACGTTGCCCTCGACGAGCACGCGGCGGGCATTCTTCAGCTCGAACAGGTTCTTGACCGCCCACCGCGTGCCCTGGAACTCCGGCTCCCCGGCCTTCCACCCGAGGGGCTTGGCGAAGCGGTTGCGCCGGATCTCCACGTCGGAGGGCACGAGTCGGGCGATGGCCGGGTCGGCGCCGCCGAGCATGAGGTTCTCGCCGCTGGCTTCGAGGGTGTTGTTCACGATCTTGAAGGGGCCGGGTCCCGTCCACGCGGCGATCGCCTGCGAGTCGACGCTCACGTCCTTGAAGTCGGTCAGGTACGAGTCGATCACCGCGACGGCGCGCGCGTTCATCGCGATCCCCCGGCGGGTGCCCTTGTCGGGATCGCCGTGCAGATAGCAACGATCGAAGATGATGTACGAGGGGAGCGCCTCGAGGGTCGTCTCCCCGGCGCCGAGCTGGACCAGGTTGACCAGCGCCACGCGCGCGACCGGCCGGATCTCGACGCCGACGAAGCGATAGTGGTGCGCGCCGGAAGCCGTGACGAGCACCGCGCCGCGCGCCGCCTCGAGCGTGGGCATGACACGTGCGTAGGTCGGGTCGATCCGCACGCCGGGCGCCGGCAGCTCGCGCTCGGCGGCGCTCGTCCGGACGGTGATCCAGCCCTCGCCGCTCTTCTTCGGCAGCGTGAACGGCCCCGTGAAGACGGCGCCCGCTTCAAGCGTGATCACATCGCCGGGCCGGGCCCGGTCGAGCGCGGACTGGAAGCTTCCGCCGCCGGCGACGGTGATCGTCCGCCCGCCGGCGGCGACGGTCGTCGTGTCGACGTACGCGCGCGGCAGCTCGGGCTGGCCAGCGAACGCCGGCGTCGCACGAGTCCCGAGCACGAGCGCGCTCGCCGCCGCCAACGCCACCGCGGCGGTGAGCCGCATCGCTCGTCGCGTCATCCCGCCACCACGCGCCGGCGCGCGCCGGGCACACGCAGGTGCCGCCCGAGGATTCGCGCGCTGGGCATGCCGTCGAGGGCGGTCCGGCTCATCGGCCCGATCCGACGGGGGCGCGCTGGCGGCCGTTGACCGGCGCCGGCGGGGCGGACGTCATGGCCGACGGCACGCGGCCGAACACGCGCCAGCTCTCGTTGTTCTTGAACCGCCGCAGCACGCGGCCCTCGACGAGCCCGGCGGCGCGGATCCAGCCGCGCAGGTCCTCGTCCGTGTAGTAGCGGACGAGCGGCACCGACAGCCGATCGAAGGCGTCGGCGACGACGACCTTGAGGGGATAGCGGTGGTGATCGTGCAGCGGCAGCCGCTGCGCGAGCGCCGCCGCTCCGGGGACGCGCGAGAGCACGCGATACGGATAGTGGGAGAACACCCGCAACCCGACGGCGATCGTCGCGCAGAGCGCGTAGAGCGCCCGGTAGTCCATCCGCGTCGTGATCCGCCGCAGCACGCGCGTGATCGCCTCGGAGACGCCGCCGCGCGGCCCGTAGATCCACGCGAATAGCACGCCGCCCGGCTTGACGTACGGGCGCAGCGCGCAGAAGGCGCCCTGCGGATCGGGCGTGTGGTGCAGGACACCGATGCTGTAGACGAAGTCGAAGGTGCCGCGCTCGAAGGGCGGCCGGAAGATGTCGCCCTGCACCACCTGGGCGCGCGGGCTGGTGCGGTTGTTGCGGTAGGCGGCCAGCACGGCCTCCGAGAGGTCGAGCCCGACCATGTCGGCGCCGTACTTCGTCGCGTAGTGCAGGTGCCGGCCGAAGCCGCAGCCGGCGTCGAGGCCGAGCTTGCCGGAGAAGAACGACGGGGTCAGCGGGTGCACATAGTCCTGGAAGTTGTCCTCCCAGAAGTCGTACATGTCGTCGAACGTGTTCCACTGAAACGAGAAACTGCGCAGCGTGCGCCGCTGGGCGCGCGCGGCGTCGGTCGTCCGATCGGCCGCCGCCGCGGCCGGGAGCAGCCGCGGATAGCGGGCGAAGAAGTCACGATTGAGCTCGCGCATCTCGCCCGCGAGGTCGTCGGGCAGCATGCGCGGGATGTGATCGATCACCGGATAGCTGGTGCGGCACGTGCGGCAGTGCAGCGCGCCCTCGGCGATCTCGTCGACCTGTGCGGTGAACACCTCCAGACCGAGCCGCGTGACGCAGACGGGACAGCGCAGGAGCTGCAGAAACCCGGGTCTCATTGCCATGTCCTTCCCAGCAGCACGTCCTCGCCGTCGACGAAGATCCGCTGCCAGATCTCGAGATTGACCAGGAGCCACAGCCGATCGGCGTGCCGCCCCGTGCCCGCACGGTGCGCCTCGGCGAGCCGCCGGACCTCCGGCGCCACGAACAGCCCGCGCGCGGTCGCGCGCGGAGAGAGCACGAAATCCTCGACGACCGGCCAGAACGGCCCGCGGAGCCAGGGGCCGAGCGGCACGGGGAATCCCATCTTTCGCCGGGTGAGGATCTCGCGCGGGACGAGGTCGCGGACGGCATCTCTCAGGACGGCCTTAGTCCGCATCCCCCTGAGCTTGAAGGAGCCCGGCATCGCCGCGGCGAACTCGACCAGCGGGTGGTCGAGGAACGGCACGCGGCTCTCGATGGACGCCGACATGCTCATCTGGTCCTGCTTCATCAACAGCTCGACGAGATAGGTCTGCAGATCCGTGTGGCTCATGCGGTCGACGAGCCCGCCCGGCGCCGCGCCCCAGTGCGCCATCGCCTCGGCGTGGGGATCGCGCCCGCGCGACGTCCCGTCGGCGAGTAGCGCCGGCTGCATGGCCGCCGGGAACACCGAGAAGGCCTCGAAGAAGAGCGAGCGGGGATCACCCTCGCGCGTGAGGAACGAGGCCTCCGCGTAGCGCCGAGCCCGCGCCGGCAGGCGCGAGGCCAGGCGCGCGACCGCGCGCCGGCCGGCCGACGGCACGACCGCCTCCCACGCCCGGCCCAGGCGCTGGTTCCACGCCGCGACGCGATAGCGGTTGTAACCGAGGAACAGCTCATCGGCGCCCTCGCCGGTCAGTACGACCTTCACGCCGCTGTCGCGGGCCAGGCGCGAGACGAAGTGCAGCGGCACGCTCGCGGGCGTGGCGATCGGCTCGTCCTCGTGCCAGATCAGCTTCGGCAGCGCGGCGAAGAACTCGTCGGGCGTGACGATCACCTCGCGATGCTCGGCGCCGATTCGTCCGGCGACGAGCCGGGCCCACGCCAGCTCGTTGGCCGCGGGATCGTCGAAGCCGACGGAGAACGTCCGCACCGGCTCCGGCACCATGCCGGCCATGAGCATCGCGAGCGCCGACGAGTCGATGCCGCCGGAGAGGAACAACCCCAGCGGGACGTCCGTCATGAGGTGGCTGCGCACGGCGCCGGCGAGGCGGTCGCGCAGCTCCCCCGCCCGCGCGGGGCCGGCCGCGCCGGAGTCGTCGAGCGCCGCCGGCAGCCGCCAGTAGCGCCGCGTCTCGACGCCGTGCGCCGGCGACCACGCGAGCGTGCGCCCGGGCAGGAGCGTGCGCACGCCGCTGAAGAGCGTCTCCTCGCCCGAGACGAAACGGGTGGCGAGCAGCTCCGGCAGCACCGCGCGATTGAGCGCCGGGCGACCGGGAAGCGCTGCCAGGATCGCCTTGATCTCCGAGCCGAACAGCAGCTCGTCGTCCGTGAGTGTCCAGTAGAGCGGCTTGATACCCAGCCGGTCGCGCGCGAGCAGCAGACGCCCGCGCGGCCGGTCCCACAGCGCGAAGGCGAACATCCCCTGCAGCCGCTCGACGCAGCGGTCGCCGTCCTCTTCGTAGGCGTGCAGGATCGTCTCGGTGTCGCTGCGGGTGCGGTAGCGGTGCCCGCGCGCCTCGAGGCCGGGGCGCAGGGCGGCGTGGTTGTAGATCTCGCCGTTGTAGACGATCCAGATCGTCTCGTCCTCGTTGGCCATCGGCTGCTGGCCACCAGCCACGTCGATGATCGACAGCCGCCGGTGACCGAGGCCGACCGGCCCGTCGAGGAGCAGGCCCTCACCGTCGGGCCCGCGGTGACGGAGGATGTCGCGCATCCCTTTGAGGCGCGCCTCATCCACGGCCTCCCGCGGATCGAGCTTGAGGATGCCCGCGATCCCGCACATGGTCAGCGCCGCCAGGTCCGGTGCCGCAGCCGGGAGAGGTTCTTGGTGACGAGGAACGCGAGGTAGACCTCCGCGCGCGCCAGCGGCCCGCGGCGCGCGGGATCCCAGCGCTCCGCGCGCTCGTGCAGCGCGCGCTCGCCCGAGACCGCGCTCAGCGCGCGCAGCAGCGCGGCGTTGAGCGTGTTGTAGTGGGGCGGGCACAGATAACCGTGGGTGCCGTACCAGCTCCAGCGGCCGCGATAGTCCCACGCATCCAGCGTGCTCACGAGGCCCGCGACCCCGTCGGTGAAGAGCTGCTGGACGCGCGGCTCGCCCGTCAGCCGGGCGAGGTCCCACAGCCCGAGCAGGCTGAACAGGAAGCCGTCGAGGACGCGCGGCAGCGGGTAGCCCGGGTATTCCTCGTAGAGCGTGTGGCCGCGCTCCAGCGTGCGCACGCCCCCGTCCTCGATGCTCTTCTCGAAGACGCGCGTGCCGGCCAGGGCCAGCTCGATCTCGCGCGCACCGCCGGTGAGGCGATGGGCGCGCACGAGCACGCTCATGGCCAGGCCCTGCGCCATCGCGCAGATCCACGGCGCCGCGAGCCGGCAGCGCCCCTCCTGGAGGTCGAAGCCGTAGGGCCACACGACGGCGCCGTCGTCGCGCTGGACGGCGTTCGCCACGAGCCAGTCGGCCTGGCGCCGAAACGCCGCGAGTCCATCGGCGTCGAGGCCGCGCAGCCAGCGCTCGAGGCTGACGAGGCCGTACCACGACACGTAGGCCGGGTTGTAGGGCCGGCCGAACGTGCGCGAGCGCTGGATCGCCACGCCCGCGTCGTCCAGCTCCATCGCGTCGAAGAACAGCCGCTCGCTGAAGACGTGGTAGCGCAGCGAGCCGCGGGCGCCGGCGCCGGCCACCGTCTCCAGCGGGTAGCCGAAGCGGAAGCCGAGGGCCTCCTGGCGGAGCGCACGCGCCGCCCACCAGAACGGCTCCAGCGCCCCCGGCCAGCGCCGGGGCGCCGTGACGAGCGCGCTCATCGCTTGGACACCAGCCAGTCGCCGATCGCGAGGTGACGGAGGCCCGAGCGGTCGAGGACGTCGAGCGCATCCTCGGGCCGGCTGACGATCGGGAAGCCGTGCAGGTTGAACGAGGTGTTCAGCACCGCCCCCGTCCCCGTCAGCCGCGCGAACTCCGAGATGAGCGCGTGGTACGACGGGTTCCACTCGCGGATGACTTCCTGCGGCCGCGCCGTGCGGTCGAACGGGTGCAGGCCGGCGCGCAGCTCGGCCCAGCGCTCGGTGGTGTCGAACGAGAGGATCATCCACGGCGCCGGCAGGCGCTTGGGATTCACGAGGTAGTCGGCGCAGCGCTCCGAGAGCACCGACGGCGCGAAGGGCATCCAGAAGTCCCGCGCCTTGATCGCCTCGTTGATCTCGCGAATGACCCCGGTCTCGGAGGGGTTGGCCAGGATCGCGCGGTTGCCGAGGGACCGCGCGCCGAACTCCTCGCGGCCCTTGAAGCGGGCCACGATGGCGCCCTCCGCGAGCAGGCGGGCGACCCGCGGCTCGACGGGCTCGTGCCGGGCGACGTCGACCGGCGCGCGGAACGCGAAGCCCCGGATGGCCGTCTCGATCTCGGCGTTCGTGTACTCCGGGCCCCAGTAGACGTCGGCGAGCGGCGTGATCTTCGCCGTCCCCGCCCGCTCGGCGTACACGAACGAGGCGGCCCCCATGGCGTTCGTCTCGTCGCCGCACGAGGGATAGACGAACAGCTCCTGCACCTCGGGCAGCTCCATGATGAGCTTGTTGGCCTTCACGTTCATGAACACGCCGCCGCCCAGCGCCAGGCGATGGATGCCGGTGGCGCGGATGCAGCTCTGCACCCACTCGAGCAGCACGGCCTCGGTGAACTTCTGCACGCCGCCGGCGATCGCGTCGAACCGCTTGCGATCGAGCAGGCGGCGGAAGAAGTCGTAGGAGCAGTAGGTCTCCGGGCACCCGGGCGCGCGCGTCCAGCCGAGCGGGCGGGCCGGGTCGAAGCGGATGAGCCGGCGCAGCTCGGCGTAAACTTGCTCGACGCCCTTGGGATCGGCGTAGGGCGCCAGCCCCATGAGCTTGTACTCGTGCTCGAGCGGCACCATGCCCATGAGGAACGTGACCATCGCGTAGATGTTGCCGATGGAGTCGGCCTTGGGGACCGCGTGCAACCGCTCCAGCCGCCCGTGGCGGCCGACGCTCACGGTCGCGCACAGCCCGTCGCCGACGCCGTCGCAGGTCAGCACGAGGATGGGATCGTCGAAGTTCGCCAGGCCGTAGTACGCAGCGGCGGCGTGGGCCGTGTGGTGCTCCACGGACACGATCTTCTCCGGCGCGAAGCCCATGGCGACCAGCTCATGCACGCGGGCGGCCCGGCGGCGCGCCCGGTAGGGACCGTACGCGCCCGTCGCCCGCGCCAGACGCGTGAGACCGCGCCGCACGGTGCGCCGCAGCGTGACGCCGGGATCGTTGATCGTCCGGTACTCCTCCATGAGCTGCTCGCGCGTCATCGGGAACGCGGCGAAGTGGCCGTTGAGCGCGACCGCGTCGACGTCCTCGGGCCGGGCGCCGCTCAGGCGCAGCACGGTGGCGATCGCCTCGGTCGGCATACCCGACCAGTTCTTGATCCGGCGCAGCCGCTCTTCCTGGATCGCCGCCTTGACCTGGCCGTCCTGGTACAGGCAGGCGGCGGCGGTGTGTCCGTCGTTGATGCCGAGGATCTGCATAGCGGGTCTCCTTCAGGCGGCGGCAGCGCGCCGCGGGGATCCAATCAGCTGCTCATAGATCGTCAGCAATTGCGGCCACGCGCGCTCGCCGCCGGCGCGGGCGGGGGCCGGGGCCCGGCCGCCGGCGAGCGCCAGCGCGAGCTTGTCGGTGAGGTCGTCCACGCGACCGCGGCGGAAGAGGATCACGCCGTCCGGCCGGAAGTCGGTGTCGCTGGCGACGACCGGCACGTTCAGCGCGAGGGCCTCGCGCACGGAGGAGGCGTCGCCGTCGAAGTCGGTGGGCCGGACGAACACGCTCATCCGCCGCATCACGGCGAGCGCCTCGTCGTGCGGCAGCTCGCCGGCGACCAGCAGGCTGCCGTCGAGGTCGGCGCGCTCGAACGAGGCCGGGCCGAAGAGCAGCAGGCCGAGGCCCGGGTACTGCGCGCGCAGCCGGGCGGCGGCCTCGGCGACCAGCGGCAGCCCGTATTCGGGCCCGATCGAGGCGACGGCGCCCAGCACCGGCGAGTGGCGCCGCAGGAAGTCCTCGACGCGCGGCGGCGGCGCGCCGTCCGTATCCGGCGCGACGCCGTAGAAGCCGGAGAGCACGGCGAGCCGCGCGGCCGGCACGCCCCGCGCGACGAGCGCGTCGCGGGTGCGCTCGTTGCGGCAGATGACGACCCCGGTCAGCGCCAGCGTGACGCGCGCGATCGCGCGCGTCAGGCGGCCGCTCTGCGCGAGCCACTCGGCGGCGCGGCCGGAACCGATGCTCAGCACCGTGCGGCGGCCGTTGGCCAGCCCGGCGAGGGCGCACGCCAGCGCGGCGCGCCAGCTGCTCGGGTTGTGCCCGCTCGTGTGCAGGTGCACGACCCATCCGCGCGCCGCGTGCCAGGCCAGGCGCGCCACGAACTCGAGCGCGTTCCGGGCGGGCAGGCACTCGGCGCGCCGCCGGCGGCGCGACTCGCCGATGTCGAGCACGCGGCAGGCGTAGCCGGGCCGCGCCGCCAGCAGGCTCCGGAGCACCGACACCTGCACCGACAGCCCGCCGTGCGGAGGGGGAACATCGCCGACGACGAGAATGCGCGCGGTCATGTCAGACGGCGAGCGCCCGGTCGGCGTACGCCCGGTGCCAGGTCTCGAGCATCAGCAGCATCCAGATCTCGTGCTCGTAGTTGGCGCGCCCGCTCCGGTGGGCCGTCCACAGCTGCTGCACGGCCGCCGGGTCGAAGTAGCCGCGCTCGGCCGCCCGGCGCGAGTTGAGCGTGTCCTCCACGTACTCGGCCAGCGGGCCGCGCAGCCAGCCGCCGATCGGCGAGGTGAAGCCGTGCTTGGGACGCTCGAAGGCCTCCCGCGGCACCCTGCCGTCGAGGACGCTCCGCAGCAGCGCCTTGGTGGTCCCGCCGTTGAGCTTCCACGCCGGCGGCAAGGCGGCCACGAACTCCACGAGCTTGTGGTCGAGCAGGGGCGCGCGCACCTCGAGCGAGTGCGCCATGCTCATGCGGTCGACCTTGGAGAGGATGTCGTCGCAGAGATAGGTGCTGAGGTCGACGTGCAGGATGCGGCTCACCGGATCGGCGCCCTCGGCGCGGCGGTACGCGTGACGGAACGGCGCCATCGGATCGGCGCCGGCCACCGCCTCGCGGAACCCGGGGCTGTACAGCGCCGCCTTGAGCGCCGGCACGCGCGGCGTGAAGTAGAACTTGCGCGCGCACGCGTCCTCGGCCGAGAGCCCCAGGTCGATCAGCGTGTTCCGGCCCCGGGTGCCCTCCGGCAGGAGCGTCGCGCCGCGCGCCAGGCCCCGGCCGCCGAGCCGGCCGACGCGGCTGCGCACGGCGTGCTCGATCCCCTCGTTGCGATGCCGCGCGTACCCGGCGAAGAGCTCGTCGCCGCCGTCGCCCGAGAGCGCGACGGTGACGTGCCGGCGCGCGGCCATCGACACGAAGTAGGTCGGCACGGCGGAGGAGTCGGCGAACGGCTCGTCCAGGTGCCAGGCGAGGCGCTCGATCAGCGCGGGGGTGGGCGCCTCCACCACGTGCTCGTGGTGCTCGCTGCCGACGTGACGCGCGACGAGCGCGGCATACGGCAGCTCGCTGTAGCCGTCCTCCCGGAACCCGATCGACGTCGTCACCACCGGCCGATCGAGGAGCGCCGCCATCGAGGCCACGACCGCGCTCGAGTCCACCCCGCCGCTCAGGAACGCGCCGACCGGCACGTCGCTGCGCAGCCGGATCTTGACGGCCTCGGTCAGCAGCTCGCGGAACCGCCCCGGCACCTCGTCGGGCCGCACGCTCGCCGACGGCAGCGGCAGGTCCCAGTACCGCCGCACCGTGATGCCGTCGGGCGTGCACACGAGGGTGTGACCGGCCGGCAGCTTGCGCACGGAGCGGAAGATCGACGCCGGAGACGGGATGTAGAGGAAGCTCGCGTACCGGTCGAGCGCCTCGGGATCGATCTCCCGCTCCACGGCCGGGTCCTCGAGCACCGCCTTCAGCTCGGAGCCGAAGACGAGCTCGTGGCCGGGGCGAAACGCGTAGTAGAGCGGCTTCTTGCCGAGCCGGTCGCGCGCGAGCAGGAGCGAGCGGCGGCGCACGTCCCAGACGGCCAGGCCGAACATCCCGCGCAGCGGCTCGACGCACGCGGCGCCGAGGTCCTCGTAGAGATGGACGATGACCTCGGTGTCGGTGTTGGTCGTGAAGCGGTGGCCGCGGGCGCGCAGTTCCTCGCGCAGCTCGACGTAGTTGTAGATCTCGCCGTTGAACACGACCCAAACCGTGCCGTCCTCGTTGCACAGCGGCTGGTGCCCGGCGCCGAGATCGATGATGGACAGCCGGCGCATCGTCATCCCGAACGGCCCGTCGAGGTAGACGCCCTCGTCGTCGGGGCCACGGTGCACCATGGCCCCCGCCATCCGCCCGAGCAGCTCACGCTCGGCCGGCGCGCCGTCGAGACTGTATTTCCCCGCGATCCCGCACATGGAAGTCGGTCTCCCTTCGGTTCGATTCGCCGTCAGCGGCTTCGCGCGCCGGCGGACGGCACGGCCAGGCCCACGGCCGGTCCGCGGCGCCTCAGGCGCCGGGCGGCGGCCACGAGGCCGACGAAGACGTCGTGCAGTCCCGAGACGGCGACGATGAAGTGCGCCATCGTCATGTTGTCGTGCACGCCGATCCGGGTGACGGCGTAGGCGTCGCCCCGCCCGGCGGCCAGCGCCTCGACGGTCGTCACGGCGCCGTGATACCCCGCGCGCCGTACGGCGTCGGCGACCGCCGGCGAGAAATCCCCGTGCGGATAGGCGAGCCAGCGCACGCGCGCGCCGGTGAGCCCCTCGAGCACGAGGCGGGAGGCGCTGAGCTCGAGGGCGAGATCGTCGGCGCCCAGCGTGAGAAAGGAGGCGTGCGTGGTGCCGTGGCTCCCCACCGTGACGCCGTGGCGGAGCATCTCGCGGATCTCGCCGGCCGCGAGCGGCGCGCCGAAGGCGCCGGCATCGCGGCCGGGCACGCCGAGCCGAGCGGCCAGCTCCGCGAGCAGCGCCTCGCGCCGCGCCGGCGGCACGTTGCGGATCTCCGGCGACAGCGCCTCGGCGGCGGCCACCCGCTCGGCGATGGTGCGGACGGGCAGCAGGTGGTCCCTGCCCGCGAGCGAGCAGCGCAGCGTCGGCGTCGCGGTCGCGGCCAGCATGGCGCGCAGCCGGTCCCACCACAGGCCGCGGCGTCCGAGCACGAAGTCGGTCGGCAGGAAGAGCGTGGCCGGCAGCGAGCGCGCTTTCAAGATCGGGAACACCACGCGGCGCACGTTGCGGTAGCCGTCGTCGAGCGTGATGACGGCGCGCGGCCGGCCGGCCGGGGCCGGCGTGCCGAGCTCGTCGATGGGCACCACGCGGTAGTGCCGGGCGACCCAGCGGATCTGGCGCACGAAACGCCGTTCGCGCACGTGCATGCCGTCGTGGTTCAGCAGCGCGTCGCTCGGGCCCGTGTACACGCCGTGATAGGCGAGCACGAGGACCTTGCGCCGGTTCACGCGCATGGCGAGCCACGCCAGTCCACTGAGGACCAGCAGCCAGTAGACGACCTGGCGGGCCAGGCGCATCAGCCGCCGCTCCTCAGGGCGGCGGTGAGCCGGTCGGCCACGCGGTTGCCGAGCAGCCCGCGCGCGCGCTGGCGCAGGGCCCGGCTGGCACCCATCGCCCGCCGGCCGAGGCGGCCGCCGAGCGAGCCGGGGAACGCCTGGATGCGCGCCAGCTCGCGCGACTTCGGCGCCCACTGGAACTTGTACGACTCGTCGCCGTGCAGCAGATCGTACTCGTTCAGCCCCTCCTCGATCGCGCTCTTGATCGCCAGGCCCATCGTGACGAGGCCGACGCTCTGCTTGGCGAAGTCCGGATCGAAGCCCGCCTGGTAGAACAGGAAGGCCCCGCCGTACGCGTACCCGTGCAGCGCGGCAACCGCGCGGCCGTCGAGCCGCAGCACGTAGAGGCGCAGCCAGCCGCGCGCCAGCGCCAGCCGGCTCACCTCGTCGTAGAACGCGAGCAGCGCCGGCGTGGCGAACGACTCCGAGCCGCCGCGAGGATCCCAGCGCCGGTTGTGCAGCTCCACGAGGAGCGCGAGCGCCGCCCTGCGCTCGTCCTCGGTGTGCGCCCGCTCGAAGCGCACGTCGAACTGCTTGTCGAGGTTCCGGATGCGGCGCTGGACGTTGTAGCGGTGGGCGGAGCCCAGCGAGTCCAGGTAGGACGCCCAGGTGTGACCGCTCAGCGGGATGAACGGGCACACGTTGACCGTGGACGTGGCGGAGGTCCAGCCGTGGCCCCCGAGCCGCGCGGCGAGGTCGGCGGCCACGCTGGCGCCCGAGTGCACGTGGCTCAGCTCGAGCATGGGCGTCCGCACGGCGAGGTGCTCGGCGAGCGCGGCGACCGCCTCGCCTTCCTCGCCGCGCCGGACGATCACGTCGAGGTAGTCGGAGCCCGCGGTGCCGGTGCCGAGGAACTCCAGCGCGGGGATCGGCTGCAACCGGCTCAGCGAGGGCGGGCGCACCGCGAGCGGGGCCAGGGCGAGGAGCCGGCCGTCCCGGCGAACGGTGACGAGCGCGAGCCGGCGCGCGTCGGCCAGGTGGCGCCACCACGAGTGCAGCCACTCCCACGTCAGGAAGAGCGTGTCGGCGCCGCTCGAGGAGACCAGCTCGTTCCACTCGTCGCGCAGGCCCGCGAAGGTCGGGGCGTCCGCGATCCGCTCGACGACGAGTGGCGCGTGCCGGCGGGAGGGGGTCACGACCGCCGGGGTGCTCATCGGGCCTCCACGGCCGCCGGCGCGCCGCCGCCGATTCCGGCGCGGCCGAGCAGATTCCGGGTGCGGCGGCGGATCCGGTGGCGCTCTTCGGCCGTCACCACGCCGAGCAGCAGGACCGAGAGCACGTACACGGCGCCGAACACGACGGCGCTGGCCCCGAGCACGAGCAGCGGAGCGTGTCCTGCCATCAGCCCGTGCAGGAGCCGCGTGCCGAGGCCGGCGGTCACGGCGGCGACGGCGACCTTGCCGATGTCGCGCAGCAGCCCGAGATCGCGCCAGGTCACGCCTAGCGCGCGGCCGAGCACGGCGCTCAGCACGACGCGGTCGGCGATGTTGACGCCGACGACCACGGCAATCGCACCCAGGAGCCACCCGTGCGACGTCACCGCCCACAGGGCGGGGACGAGCGCGGCGAGCAGGGCCAGGCGAAGCTTCAGCAGCCGGCCGGTGAACTGCGGATACGCGCGCAGCACCGGGTCGGAGGCGCTCGAGAGGATGCCGAGCGGGATCAGCGTGAGGTTGAGGGCGAAGATCGGCCAGCTGTCCAGATAGCGCGTCGTGAAGAGCACGGTGATGAACTCGCGGCCGCTCACCAGCAGGAACACGTAGAGCGGGAAATAGAGGACGGCCAGCGCCCGCATCAGGCGGGCGGTCAGCCGCACGATCTCGTCGGGCCGTGCCTCGAGCTGCAGCCGGCTGATGGCCGGGATCATCACCGAGCCCACGGACTCGCTCAGGATCGACAGGAACGGCAGCTGGAAGCAGCCGATCGCGTAGACCGCATAGGTGGCCGCGTCGAAATAGTGGGCGACAAAGTAAAAGTGCAGATCGACCTGCACCATCGAGAGAATCGCCGCCGACCCGAGCGGCACCGCGTACGCGGCCTGGGCCCACACGAGCTTCAGGTGTCCGCCCTGCCACACGCCCGGGAAGCGCGCGCGCAGATACCAGAGCACGAGCGCGGCCTGCAGGAGCCCCTGGACCCCCGCCGCGTAGACGAGCGCCTCCACCGAGGCGAACAGAACGGCCGCACCCAGGAGGAGGACCGTCTTCGAGAGGTTCGTGAGCACGATGACCAGCGTGGCGGCGCGCACGTCGCAGTTGGCGAGGGCGAGCAGCTCCAGGAACGAGAAGCCGACCATGAGGAAGACGACGATCGCGATCGGCCGCGCGAGGGCCACCAGCGAGGGGTCGTGGAACAGGGCCTGCAGCAGCGTCGGCTGCACGAGCAGGACGAGCGCCGCGAGGACGCCGACGGCGACGTGATAGAGCAGGATGTTGAACGCGATGCGCGCGCGCTCGGCGGGCCTTCGGGGCAGGAAGTAGAACGCGCTCATGACGAAGCCCAGCGGCAGGATGGCCAGCGCGCTGCCGACGAGGAGGAACACCTGCTTGTACAGGCCAAACTCGGTCTGGCTCAAGCGGCGGACGAGCAGCAGCGGCAGCGCGAAGGCAACGACGAAGGCCACCGTCTTGCCGCCGACCAGCCAGAGCGTGCTCGCGGCGAGCGAGTCCATCGTGAACAGGCGGGGGCGCGTCGACGTCACCGCGGGTGCTCCACCGACGTCCCGTCGAGATAGAGCCGCGACCACGCCTCCAGCACGAGCAGGCACCAGATCCACACGCTGTAGTCGCGCCGGCCGCTCGCGTGGTGGCGGAGCAGGCGGGTGAGCGTGTCGCGGCGGAAGTAGCCGCGCCACAGGCTACGACGGTCGAGCAGGACGTCCTCGGCGTACCCGCGTAGCTCGGTCCGGAACCAGCGGTCCTTGGGGATCGCGAAGCCCTGCTTCCGCTTGGCGAGCACCGACGGCGGCAGCAGCCGCGCGGCCACGCGGCGCAGCACGTGCTTGCCGACCGCGCCGCGCAGCTTGAGCGACGCCGGCAGCGTGGCCGCGTACTCCACCAGCGTGTGGTCGAGCAGCGGCGAGCGCACCTCGACGGAGTGCGCCATGCTCATGCGATCGACCTTCGTGAGGATGTCGGCCGGCAGGTATTGCCGCGTGTCCATGTACTGCATCCGGCTGACGGGGTCGAGGTGGGCGCTGGCCCGCGCGAGCTCGCGCGTCGTCGCGAACTGGTCGTGACCCGCCAGCTTCGCTTTCGCGTCGTCGGTCCACAGCGCGTCGTGGATGTAGGGGTACATGCCGGCGAGCGGCGGCAGTCCGTCGTCGGTGACCCGGCCGGCCGCGTAGAGTGCGTTCCAGCCCCTCCAGGTGAACGGGATCGCGCGGCTCAGCGCCGTCAGCGGCCCGCGGCGCACCCAGCCGGGGATCCGGCGCAGACGCCGCCACTGGTCCACCTGCTGGTAGGTCGTGTAACCCGCGAACACCTCGTCGCCGCCGTCACCCGACAGCGCCACCGTCACGTGTTGACGCGCGGCCTGGCAGACGTAGTACGTCGCCAGGGCCGAGGAGTCGCCGAGCGGCTCGTCGAGGTGCCACACCAGCTCGGGCAGGACGTCGAGCGCCGAGGGCTTGACGATCATCTCGTGGTGATCGGTGCCGAGGTGCTCGGCCACGCAGCGGGCGTCCTGCAGCTCGGAGTAGTCCTGCTCCTCGAAGCCGATCGAGAACGTCCGGACGGGGCGCGAGGACGCCTCGGCCATCAGCGCGACCACCGTGCTCGAGTCCAGGCCGCCGCTCAGGAACGCGCCGAGGGGAACCTCGCTCATCAGCCGGCGCCGCACCGCCTGCCGCAACAGGTCCTCGACACGCTCGGTCGCCTCGCCCTCGTCGGTCGGCGCCGGCGCGTAGCGGAGCTGCCAGTAGGAATGCGAGGACACCTGGCCGTCGCGGACGATCACGTAGTGCGCGGGCGGCACGCGCTGCACGCCCTGCACGATGGAGGCGTCGCCGACGATGTAGCCGAAGGTGAGGTACTCGTGCAGCGCGTGGAGGTCGATCGTGCGGTCGATCGGGCCCCACGCGAGCAGCGACTTCATCTCGGAGCCGAAGAGGACGCGCTCGGCGTCGCGGCGATAGAAGAGCGGCTTCTTGCCGAGCCGGTCGCGCAGGAGGACCAGAGTCGCGTTCCGGCGGTCCCAGAACGCGCACGCGAACATCCCGTTGAGGCGCGCGAACGACTCCACGCCCTCGGCGCAGTAGAGCGCCAGGAGCACCTCGGTGTCGGACTGCGTGCGGAACGCGTGGCCGCGGGCCTCGAGCTCGCGGCGCAGCTCGGGGTAGTTGTAGATCTCGCCGTTGAACACCACCGAGACCTGGCCGTCGGGGCTCTCCATCGGCTGCTGTCCGGTGGCCACGTCGATGATGGCCAGGCGGCGATGCGCGAGCCCGACCGGGCCCCACTCGTAGAAGCCCTCCGCATCGGGGCCCCGGTGGCTGAGGATGGTGGACATGCGACGCAGGGCCTCGCGCGACGGGCGCGCGCGCGGATCGAGCTCGAGGATACCGGCAATGCCACACATGGTTAACTCACGAGGCCTTTCGGTTGCGGATGCGGCGGGGGCCGGCGGCGACGCGCGCGCGCGAGCAGTTCGCCGTACAGCGCCTCGGTTTCGAGCACCACGCGCTCGAGGCGGAAGTCGCGCAGGACGCGCTGGCGGCCCGCATCGCCGAACCGCCGGGCGAGCGCGCGGTTCTCGAGCAGCGTGCCGATGGCGGTGGCGAGGGCGGCCGAATCGCGCGCCGGGACGAGCAGGCCGGTGCGGCCGTCGTCGACCGCCTCGGGAATGCCGCCGACGCGCGAGGCGACGACCGGCACGCCGGCCGCCATCGACTCCAGCACGGCGTTCGGTAACCCCTCGCTGAGCGACGGCAGCACCGAGACGGTCACCTGCGACAGGACGTCGGCCACGTCCTCGCGGATGCCGGTGAAGACAAGCCGGCCGTCCAGACCGAGGCGCGTGGCCATTCTCTGCAGCTCGGCCTGGTAGTCGCGCGTGCCGCCGCGGCCGTCCGGAAGCATGTACCCGGCGCCGACGACGGCGAACCGCGCGGCCGGGAACCGCCGGGCCAGCGGCACCACGGCCTCGAGGAAGTACTCGAGGCCCTTGATCGGGCTGATCCGTGCGAGCACCGCCACGAGCGGGGCGTCGTCGGGCAGACCGGCCTGCCGGCGAAAGCGCTCGCCGCCGCCCGGCGTGCACGTGAGCCGGTCCAGATCGAGGCCGTTGCGGATCACGGCGATCCGGTCGGCGGCGTACCCCTCGGCGATCAGAGCGCGGCGGATGGCGTCGGAGTTGACCAGGACACAGTCGGCGAAGCGACAGACCTGGCGCTGCACGCGCCACTGCAGCGGCGTGAACATGTCGCCCAGGCTGCGGATCGACGCGATCGCGACGGGCGCCCGCGCGAGCCGGGCGGCCGGGATCGTGAAGACGTTGCCGTAGAGGTTGTAGCTGTGCACGATCTGGACCTCGTGGCGCCGTATCTCGCCGGCCAGCCGCCACTGCGTGCGGAGCGTGCGCGCGCCGTACAGCCGCGCGATCCGGTACTCGGTCACCGGCACGCGGCGCCGCTCGAGCGACGGCAGGAGCTGGCCGGCGCGCTCGAAGCAGGCGAACCGCACGTCGAAGCGCGCGGGGTCCAGCCGCTCGACGAGATTCACCACCTGACCCTCGGTCCCCGCCGCGTAGAACTCGGAGAGAAACTTCAACAGGCGGATGCGGTCGTGCCGCTTCGGCGCGACGGCGCCCGCCGCGGGACGGTCCTCGCGACCGATCACGACGGACACGGGATCGCTCCTCCGGCCGCCCCCGAGCCCGGGGCGAGCCTGTCGTACACGACACGCAGGGCGGTGGCGAGCCCGGCGAAGTAATAGAACTGGAAGTGATAGGCCACCGGCGAGAAGAACGCCGAGATCGTGAACGCGACCAGGCTCGTCCGGATCCCGACGGCGAGAAAGAACAGGTCGCGGTGTTCGGACGCATTCGCGGTCCGCGTCTGGACGTAGCCTGTCGTCCGGAACGTCGTCACCAGGAGGTAGACGTAGAGGATGAGTCCGGGGAAGCCGAGATCCGCGGCGTACTGCAGGAAGACGTTGTGGATGTACAGCCAGTCGCCCATCTCCTCCTGCAGCGCCAGCACGTTCATGCCGATGCCGGCGGCGATGATCGGATGGGTCAGGACGTAGTGCATGGCGGCCACCTGCTGCTTGTGGCGGTTCTGTGCGGAGCCGGTGGAATCCGCCTCGATGTTCGTGATGGTCGACAGCCGCGTGAGGTATGACCCCGGCAGCAGGGGCAGGGCCGCCACGAGCAGGACGATGCCCCCGTACACCCACGTCCGCTCCGGCCGCTTGCGGACCGCCCAGAAGTACGCCGCGACGATCGAGGCCAGCGAGAGAAAGCCGGCGCGGGAGAACGTGATGACGACGGCGGCGGCCTGCAGGCCAACGGCCGCCAGCAACGCCGCGCGGATCATCGCCCGCCGTGCGATGAAGACGAGCGCCAGTGTGAGCGGAATGATCAGGTTGAGGATCAGCGCGAGGTCGTTGGGATTCTTCGTGAGCGCGCCTTCGTAGCCGATGATGCGCTTCACCGACTGGGCCGGGTCGTCGCCCATGTAGGCGCCGGACAGGAAGGCGTTGACGCCGCTGAAGGAAATCGGGACGGCCATCAGGGCGAGCGCGACGGCGACGATCCGGAGTCGCGCGGTGGTGTTCACCGTGTTGGCGATCAGCATGAAGACGACGAGCGTTTTGAGGTAGAGGTCGAGCAGCACCCCGACGCTGCCGCCCGGCCAGTAGGAGAACGGCAGGGTCGCCAGCGCCCACGCGAGGATGTATCCCGTGATCCGGATCTCCGCCGTGACGATCGTGAGCGGCTGGCCGCGGCGCAGCCGGTCGTAGACGTGGCTGGCCATGGAGATGACGGCGACCAGGAGCGCGATGCGGATCGTGGAGAGGATCGGGACGTAGTTCTGCGGCGCCAGCAGGAGGACGAAGGTGAACGCGATGAGCGCCGCGAACGGCACCGGGCTCGCCGCCGGCCCGGGTGCCGCGATCGCAGCCCCCGCCGCCGGCCGGCCCGCCGCCGGCGCCTCGGGGCGCCACCACTCCTGAGGGCTCGGCACGCTCATACGTGCGCCCTCTGCGTGCGCGCCCTCGTGCGCCCTGCGAGGTGCTCATCGAGCAGCGTGCGAACGATGCGGTGCGCCGCACAGCCGTCCCAGAGCGGTGGCGGCGCGACGGCACGCGGCGACTCGTCGAGGATGCGCAAGCCTTCGTCCACGATGGTGCGCGGGCGGGTCCCGATCACCCGGTTTGTGCCGTGGCTGACCGTGACCGGCCGCTCCGTCGTGTCACGCAGCGTGAGGCAGGGCACGCCCAGCATCGTCGTTTCCTCCTGGATGCCGCCGGAGTCGGTCAGCACGAGCCGCGCGCGGCTCATGAGCGCGATGAAGTCGAGATACCCGAGCGGCGGCAGACAGAGAAGGCCCCGGTCGGCGCCGGGCGCGGCCTCCGGGATCGACAGCCGCGGCCGCACGCGCGGGTGAACAGGGAAGACGACCGGCAGATGGCGGCCCAGCTCCTGGAGCGCGGCGAGCACCTCGTCGAGGACGGCCGGATCATCGACGTTGGCCGGGCGATGCAGCGTGAGGACGGCGTACCGCCCGGGAACGAGCCCGGTCTGCTCGACGATGCGCGAGGCTTGCCACCGCGGGCGCGAGGCGAGCAGCGCGTCGGCCATCACGTTGCCGGCGAAGTGGATCGTGTCCCCCGCCACGCCCTCGCGCAGCAGGTTCTCGCGCGCCGTCTCCTCGGTGACGAAGAGCAGGTCGGAGATGGCGTCGGTCAGCACGCGATTGATCTCTTCGGGCATCGAGCGATCGAAGCTGCGCAGCCCTGCCTCGACATGGGCCACGGGGATGCCGAGCTTCACGGCGGTGATCGCGGCGGCCACGGTCGAGTTGACGTCGCCGACGACGAGCACGAGATCGGGCCGCGCCTCGATGAGCAACGGCTCCAGCCGCCGCATGACCTCGGCCGTCTGGACCGCGTGGGAGCCCGAGCCGACACCCAGGTTGTAGTCCGGTGCGGGAATCTCGAGCTGGGCGAAGAAGCGGTCGGACATCGCGTCGTCGTAGTGCTGCCCGGTGTGGACCAGGAGCGGGACAATCGCCGCGTGGCGCCGCATCTCGCGCAGCAGCGGGCTGATCTTCACGAAATTGGGACGCGCGCCGACGACGTTGAGGATGATCACGCGCGGCTGCCTCGCAACACCAGGCGGACGATCGGGGCGTACGCATTGCCGCCCACGGCCTTCGCGAATTTCTTCCCGTTCCAGAACAGGAATTGCTCGGTGCGGACCCGCCCCTGGCCGGACGCGAAGGCGGCGCTCGTCTCGGGACGCATGCCGCGCCAGATCGTGTACCGGCCCAGCACGCGGCAGCCGTCGACGACGTGCGTGCTGGTGATCGGCTCCGAGGTGAAGAGCGTCGTGATGCCGCAGACGGCGGCGGCCTCGGCGACCTCGCGCGAGTAGCACCCGCCCGGGACGGAGGCGACGGTCACCGGCTCGCCGAGGATCTCGGCGAGCGCGCCGGCGCTCGTGCGCCATTCCCGCACGAGGTCGTCCCAGTCCAGCGCCGACATGCGCTGCGGATGCGAGCTCGAGTGCGTTCCGATGACGTGGCCCTGCGCCCGCAGCGCGCGGATCTGATCCGGGGTGAGGAAGCCTGGCGTGCCGATGTAGTCGCCCGTGACGAAGAAGTGGGCTTTCCAGCCATGGCGGGCGAGGACGGGGGCGATCACCGTGGCGGCGCTCATGCCGCCGTCGTCGAACGTCAGCAGCAGCGGCGAGCCGCCGTCGTCGGCCGTCGTGAGCGGCGCGGGGACGACCCGGCTGAGGGCCGCGACGTGGCGCTCGAAGTCCGGGCGCTCGAGCTTGTAGCGTCCCGCATGCGCGCCGGGGAACCCGCTCTCGTCGGCCGCGTTCGGGCTGACGACGTCGTGGTAGAGCAGCGACACGGCGTGCCGCCGGCCGCGCCGGCGCGCGTCGCGCCTCCAGCGCACATAGCGGCTGAGCCAGGGCTGTCCCCACGTCGCCGACGCGCGGCCGCGCACGTCCAGCGGAATCGCCAGGCCGCGGGCGATGTCGAGCAGCTTCTGCTGCACCTCGTCCAGGTGATCGTGCAGGGCGCGATGCTGGATGCGCACGTGGGACTCGTCGACCTCGTCGTACCGCGGGCGGTAGTAGCCGTACACCGGGCCCGTGTCGACACCCTTGTCGATCTGCAGCAGCGTCAGCCCCACGCGCTCGCGATCGCCGTTGACCAGCGCCCAGAAGCAGCCATGCGAGTTGCGGTACTCGGGGCAGATGCCGGGGTGCATGACGAACGTGCCCTTGGCGGGGATCGTGAAGATCCGCTCGGCCAGCAGCGTCTTGCAGCGCGCGATCATGATGTCGGGCGCGGCCGCGCGGATGAATGCCTCGGCCTCGGGCGTGTTCGGGCTCGTGGTGGAGAGGACGGGGACCGCGGCGAGATCGACGTTCGGATAGCGCTGCGCGATCTCGCGGAGGCGCCGCGCCTCCCAGCGGCGGTCGCGTGCCGCGAGGCGAAGCGCGTAGTACGCGCGGAACGCGAGCACGTCGAGGAACCGCAGGGGGCCGACGCGGCGCAGCTCGCTTCGGACGCGCTTGAGGCCCCGCCGGCGCGTCTCGCGCAGCACGATGATGCCGGCCAGCGTGGAGAACGAGGCGAGCCAGCGGCCGAGGCCATGCTGCTCCAGCGGCGTCCCGTCGTGGCAGATGAGCAGCGTCTTCATCATCGCGCCGCGCCCTCCACGAGAGCCGACATGTATTCGACGCGCGCATGCCACGTGTCTTTGCCGATGGCGGCGACCCGCCGGTTGGCCGCCGCCTCGCCGGTCTCCTCCAGGGCCAGCTCGACCTGGGTGACGAACTCCGCAGGCGTGCGGCCGATCCTCACGAGCTCGTTGAACGCCTTCACTTCCGGCAGGGGCGTCGAGACCACGGGCAGCCCGGCGGCCAGGTACTCGCGCAGCTTGATCGGGTTCACGCTGTCAGTCAGCCGATTGATCTTGAACGGCAGGATGGCGGCCGAGAACCCCTTGGCGTAGCTCGGCAGTGACGCGTACGGGCGGCCGCTCAGCAGATGCACGTTCGGGAGCGTGACCAGCGCGCTGACGTCGACCGCCACGCGGCCGACGAGGACGATCGACCACTCGGGATGCCGCCGCGCCATGTGCTCGATGATGTCGAGGTCGACCCAGTCGTGGATCGAGCCCCAGAAGCCGACGATCGGCCGGAGGAGATTCACGAGCTCCGGCGCGATCGGCGTCGCCGGCTGGCGCGCCCGGGCGAAGTGCTCGTTGTCCACGCCGTGGGGCACCAGGTACGTCCGGGGATTCATCGGGCGCTTCGTCTGGTAGAGGGTCTCGGCCGAGACGAAGACCATGTCGCTCTGGGCGATGAGCTGCGCTTCCAGCTCCTGCATCGACTTGCCGTCGAGGAAGCTGAAGGCCGACCATTCGTCGACGCAGTAGTAGATGACCTTCTCCGGCTTGAGATGGCGCACGATGGACGCCGCCGACGGCAGGATGACCCACGCCTGGAATCGGTCCATGCCGAGGCGGCGCGCCTGGGCCCGCACGTACCGGCCGGCGAGCCAGGCGTTGAGACGCCGGGCCCACCGCCGGTTGTGCAGCGGGATCACCAGCGGCGTCACCGCGAAGATGTTCGTGTGGACCTGCACGGCGCCGCGGAGGTACTGCCGGACCTTGCGCAGGATCCGTGACGCGTCCGCGACGTTGGCCGCCGGCCGCCTGAGCCCGATCGAGTTCACCCAGAGCACCCGGTTCGTCCGGGCCAGGATCTTCATGACCTGGTGCTTGCTCGTGGGATCGGCGTCCCAGTCGTTGGCGAAGCAGATGATGTTCTGCCCGGTGATCACCGCACGTCTCCTACAGGGTCACCACACGCTCGCGGGGCACGTCGAGGCCCCACGTCGCGTTGCGCGTGTCGACCACGAGCTGCGCGGTGTCGACGATCTTGCGGTAGTCGAAGTCGACGTGGTCGGTCACGATCACGACGCAGTCGGCGGCGGCCAGGCGCTGCTTCGTCAGCTCGACCGCCTTCAGCGTCTGCCCGTGCTCCAGCACCAGCGAGGGCACGTGCGGGTCCGTGTACGATACGTTCGCGCCCTTGTCCTGCAGCGTGGCGATGATCTCGAGCGCCGGCGACTCGCGCATGTCGCTGACGCCGCGCTTGTAGGCGACGCCGAGGATGAGGATGTCGGCGCCGTTGAGGCACCGCTTGCGCTCGTTCAGCGCCTCCGTCACCAGCTCGACGACATAGGCCGGCATCGCACGATTGATCTCGTCGGCCAGGTGGATGAAGCGGAACTCATAGCCATTCAAGCGCATCTTCCACGCCAGGTAAAAGGGATCGATGCCGATGCAGTGGCCGCCGATGCCCGGCCCCGGGTAGAAGGGCATGAAGCCGAACGGCTTGGTCGCGGCCGCCTCGATCACCTCGCGGATGTTCACGCCGAGGCGGCGGCCCATCAGCGCGAACTCGTTGGCCAGCGCGATGTTGACGTTGCGGAAGGTGTTCTCGTAGAGCTTCGCCAGCTCGGCGATCTTGGGGCTGGAGACCTCCAGGACCTTGTCGATGATCTCGCCGTAGAGCAGGGCCGCCATGCGGCTGCACTCGGGCGTCACGCCGCCCACGATCTTGGGGATCTCCGCCAGCGAGAACTTGCCGTTGGCCGGGTCGATCCGCTCGGGCGAGAACGCCAGGAAGAAATCGACGCCGACGCGGGCGCCGCGCGCCTCGAACATCGGCAGCAGCAGCTCCTCCGTCGTGCCGGGATACGTCGTCGACTCGAGGATCACGAGCTGCTCGGGCCGGAAGCGGCGCGCGACCTCTTCGGCCGCCGCCACCACGTAGGAGATGTCCGGGTCCTTCGACTTCCGCAGCGGCGTGGGCACGCAGATGATGACCACGTCGCTCTGCTCGAGGACGGCCGCGTCGGTCGTCGCCTCGTAGCGGCCGGCCGCGATGAGGGCGCCGAGCGCCTTGCTGTCGACGTCGGGGGTGTAGGACTGCCCGGCGTTGAGCTTGGCCACGCGGTCGAAATCGGTGTCGAGGCCGGTGGCGGAGAAGCCGGCCCGCGCGAGCTCCACGGCCAGGGGGAGGCCCACGTAGCCCTGCCCGATGACCGTGACCCGGGCGGAGCCGTTGCGGATGCGATCGGCCAAACGCGTCTCACTCATTCGTGTGTCTCCTCGGCCAGCGCCAGGACCGCCCGGGCCAGCTTGTGGGAATCGTGACGGACCTTGACGTGACCGCCCAGCAGATCGCGCTCGACCGGCCGGCACCCGAGCGCCCGCAGGCGCTCGACATCCGGGCGGATCGGGATCGCGCCGTCGGCCGCGTACCGCTCGACCAGCCGCGCGGGAATCGGCGCCGTGTTCAGCAGCACATCGTGAATGGTGACGTCCGGCGCGTGTCGCCGGAGAGCGGCCAGGCAGTCGGCCGCGGTGTACCCGTCGGTCTCGCCCGGCTCGGTCATCAGATTGGTGACGAGCACGACGCGGGCGTGCGAGCGCGCCAGCACCCGCGCGAGATCCCGGACGAGGAGCACGGGAATGAGGCTGGTGTAGAGGCTGCCGGGGCCGATCACGACCAGGTCGGCCGCCTCCAGCGCGGCCACGGCCGCCGGCGCCGCGGTGGCGTCCTCCGGCTGCAGGCGCACGCGATCGATCGGGCGGCCGACCGTCGCGATCCGAGACTCGCCGTCGACGCGCTGGCCGTCGACGAACTCGGCCGAGAGCGAGACGTCGTCGGCCGTCGCCGGCACCACGCGGCCCCGCGTGGCCAGGATCTCGGCGGCGCGCGCGACCGCGACGGGGAATCCGCCCTCGAGGTGGGTGAGCGCGGTGAGAATCAGGTTGCCGAGGCTGTGCCCGGCGATATCGCCGGCGCCCTCGAAGCGGTAGTCGAACAGCGCCGCCAGCGGCCCGTCCGCCGCGGCGAGGGCGACGAGCGAGTTCCTGACGTCGCCCGGCGCCGCCGAGCGACAGGCGCGGCGGAGCCGCCCCGAGCTGCCGCCGTCGTCGGCGATCGTCACGATCGCGGTGATGCGGTCGCCGTCGGCCGCACTCCACGGCGCCTCCCGAGGAAACAGCACCTCGCGCAGCCCCCGCAGCAGCACCGGCACCCCGGTGCCGCCGCCCAGCGCCACCACCCGCGACGCCGGCGGCGCGGGCGCGGCGTGGTGGCGCCGCCGCCCCAGCGTGGCCAGTCCGAAGGCGACGTCGTCGAGCGCGCGTGTCACGCCACGGCTCCGGCGGTGCCCACGCACGTCGCCGCCGGCTCGGCGAGCGCCGTCCGCGACTGCTCCAGCCACAGGCCGAACAGCAGGAGCGCCCAGATGTTCCGGCTGTAATCGGCGCGGCCGGCCAGGTGATCGCCGACCAGGCGCGAGACCGCCGCGGGGCGGAAGTAGCCCTCGCGCTGCAGGCGGGAGGGCGCGAGGTACTCGTCGACGAGCGGCTTGAGCTCGCGCTTGAGCCATGCCGGCAGCGGCACGCTGAACCCGGCCTTGCGCTTCTTCAAGACCGCGTCGGGCACCAGCCCGCGCATCGTCTCCTTCAGCAGGTGCTTGAGCGCCAGGCCCGGCATCTTCAGGCGGCCGGGCAGGCCGAACGCGAACTCGGCGACCCGATGGTCGAGCAGCGGCACGCGCACCTCGAGCGAGTGGGCCATGCTCATGCGATCCACCTTCACGAGGATGTCGTCGGCCAGCGAGACCTTCGTGTCCACGTACAGGAAGCGGTTGAGCGCGTCGTGATGGGCGACGTCGTCGTAGTGCCGGGCGAAGACCGGAAACGCGTCGAGGCCGCCGTTCATCGCGGCGAGCACGTCGTCGGCGAGGATGTCGCGCTTGAGGCGGTCGTCGAAGAAGGCCTTCCACGCGTAATGGCGGCGGCCGGGCTCCTGCAGCGCGTTGGCTACGAAGCGCCGCGCCTTGAAGTCGAAGCTCACCTTGTCCTCGGACACCGGCAGGCGCTCCACCAGCGCGGGGACCAGGCCGCGCGTGAGCGCGCCCGGCAGCCGCGCGTACAGGCGCGCGAGCACGTCGGCCTTGTAGGTCGCGTAGCCGGCGAACAGCTCGTCGCCGCCGTCGCCGCCGAGGGCGACGGTCACGTGACGCCGCGTGAGCTGCGACAGGTAGTAGGTCGGGATCGCCGAGGCGTCGGCGAACGGCTCGTCGAAATGGCGCACGAGGCGCGGAACGAGGTCGACCACGTCGGGCCTGACGGTCAGCTCGGTGTGGTCGGTCTCGAAGTGTCGCGCGACGACACGCGCGTCGGCCCGCTCGTCGTACGAGGGATCGTCGAAGCCGATGGAGAACGTCTTCACGCGGCCGCTGAAGACCCGCCGGGTCAGCGCCACCAGCGTGCTCGAGTCGATCCCGCCGCTGAGGAACGTGCCGAGGGGCACGTCGGCGACGAGCTGGCGGCGCACGGCGTCGGTGAGGAGGTCAAGCAACTCGGCGCGGACCGCGTCGGAGCGAAGGTCGCCGCTCGCCGGCTGGACCTTGGAGAGGTCCCAGTACGGTCGATCGGCGACCTGCCCGTCCTGCCAGACCAGCAGATGGCCGGCTTCCAGCTTGCGAATCTCCCGGTAGATCGTGTGCGGAGCGGGAATGTAGAGCAGAGACAGATAGAGGCTGAGCGCCTCCAGGTCCACCGTCGGCCGCAGCCCGTCGGCGAGCAGCGCCTTGATCTCCGAGCCGAAGAGAAGCCGATCCGGCAATGCCGCGACGTAGAGCGGCTTGATACCCATCCGGTCCCGCGCCAGCACGAGCCGGCGACGCGCCGCGTCCCACAGCGCAATGGCGAACATGCCGTTGAGCGCGCGGACGAAATCGAGACCGTGGTCCTCATAGAGATGCACGATGACTTCGGTGTCGCTGCGCGTGGCGAAGCGATGCCCGCGCGCCTCGAGCTCCCGCCGCAGCTCGAGGTAGTTGTAGATCTCGCCGTTGTAGACGGTCCACACCGTGCCGTCCTCGTTGGCGATGGGCTGGCGGCCGGCGTCGACGTCGATCACCGCCAGCCGTCGCATGGCGAGACCGACGGGGCCGTCGAGGTGCAGGCCCCAGTCGTCGGGGCCGCGGTGGGCGAGCGAGTGGCACATCGCCTCCAGCGCGGCGGGCTCCACCCGGCGCTCGGGGCGCCGATACGCCTTCCCGGCGATCCCGCACATCAGGCGGCCGTCACCCAGGTGCAATCGATCTCGACCGCCACGCTCTTGCGAAGCATGTCGACCGACAGCACGAGGAGTCCCTTCCGCAGGTGGTGGCGGACGAGGATGCCCTCGACGTCGGTCATGGGGCCGCGCGTGATCCGCACGCGCTGGCCTTCCTTGAGATAGGGATGCGGCACCGCGGTCTCGCCGCTCTGCACGAGGCGGCGGATCGCGTCGATCTCGGCGTCGGGCACCATCGCGCGGCGCTCCCACGAGTCGCCCAGGATCGTGACGAGCCCGCGCGCCTTGCGGACCTCGACGTCGCTTTCTTTGTCGAGCGCGTGGTGCAGGAAGATGTAGCCTGGGAACATCGGCTCTTGGATCAGGTGGCGCTGCTCGGCGCGCCGTGACCACCGGCTGAGCTGCGGGTTGAAGACATGGAACCCGCGCGCGAGCAGCTGCTGATGCACGAGCGGCTCGCAGTGGCTGCGCGTCCACAGCACGTACCACCGCGCATCGACCGCGACGGCTCCGACCGGCATCTCGGCGACTGGCAAGGCTTCGCCCCCTTCGGTTCGGCCCCGTGTTTTTGGGCACGACCGACCACGGTTGCTCCTGCTGCCCGGGTCGCGGGACCGCCGGAATTGGCGGCTCCGGCCCGACGACCGACTACCGCGCGACGGAGCCCATGCCGGGCGGCGTTGCGCCCACGGGGACCCGCGACTCGGCCTGACGCTGGGCGCGCGACCGCGAGCCCCGGCCGAAGAACACGATCTTCACCGTGTCGAAGAGGATCCGGAGGTCGAGTGCGAACGACAGGCGCTCGACGTAATAGAGGTCGTACCGGACCTTCTCCGTCTCTTCCTCGAGCCGGCTCGCATAGCCGTACTGGACCTGGGCCCAGCCGGTGAGTCCCGGGCGGACGACCGCGCGCAGCGAAAAATACGGGATCGTCTCCAGGAAGGCCTCGTACTTCGACACCCGGTGCGGCCGCGGCCCCACCAGGTTCATGTCGCCGCGCAGGATGTTGATGAACTGCGGCAGCTCGTCGAGCCGGAACCGCCGCAGCCACTTTCCCGCGCGTGTCACCCGATCGCTCTGGTCACGCGTCCAGTCGCCGACGTCGGCGCCCGTGCGATGCATCGTGCGGAACTTGAGCAGCTTGAACCGGCGTCCGCGCAGGCCGACGCGCTCGTGGACGTACAGGACCGGGCTCCCGGAGTCGAGCTTGATGGCCAGCGCGATCAGACCGAGCAGCGGGGCGAACAGGAGCAGCCCCGCCGCGGCCACCAGCAGGCTCAGGGCGCGGCCGGCGGCCAGATCCAGGCGCGACTTGCAGAAGTCGCGCGAGAAGATGACGCTGCTCGGCGTCAGCGACTCGATGGCCCGCTTGCCCGTCAGTCGCTCGTAGACCCGTACGCCGTTTTCCACCACCACCCCATCCAGCCGCGCGTCGAGCAGGTGCTGGACCGGCATTCGACCGCGCCGCTCGGTGAGGGCGACGATCACGCGATCGGGTTGAACCTCGCGCAAGATCTCGTCCAGACGCTCCAGGGGCCCGAGGAACCGGTGACCCGCACCGGCGGCGGGATCGTCGTGCACGATCCCGACCACGCTGTAGCGAAGACAGGGCTGGCTCTCGATCTCCCGGAGGAGGCGGATGGCGAACGGGCCGCTGCCGAGGATCACGACGCGCTCACGGAACGGGCCGCTCCGGACGAGCGCGTAGGCGGCGCCCCGCACGGGGAGCACGAGCGCGAGGGTGACGAGGAAGCCGAGGACCACCGTCCCCTCGTCGATCACGGCCTCCGGCAGGACCGCGTAGAGCACGGCCAGCAGGACGAAGGCCAGGCCGAGGGACGACAGCAGGCGGGCGGCGAAGCCGCGGAAGCTCCAGACCACGCGCGGGTTGTAGAGGTCGTTGTAATAGAAGCCGGCGATGCAGCAGGCGCAGATCGCCATGACGTGGGTCAACAGGGTCGCGGCGTCGATCGCGCTGCGCAGGACGCGCTGCTCCAGGAGGAAGGTCCCCCCGAGGACGACACCGAACAGCAAGCCGCTCTCGATGAGCGCCAGGGTCAGCGCCACGGCGTGGCTCCGCCGGACAGGCCTCGGCGCAGGCTCGCCGCCAGGCGGCTCGGCCACCGTGACCCTGCCGTGTCGGCGACGGGGCCTGCAGCGTAGGCCTGATAGTCCCGTCGGGCCGCGGTGTGCTGGTCGCCGTTGAAGACGAGACCGACCACCTTGTCCGGCACCATCAGATTCAACGATTCCTCCACCGTCTTGCGCGGGGTCCGATCCGCGTAGACGACGACGAGGAACCCGTCCACCCACTTGCCGATGATCCGCGCATCGGGAATGGGAAGCAGGGGCGCGGTATCGACCACCACGTAGTCGTAGTGCCCGCGCGCCTCCTGCAGCAGATCGCCCAGCCGCGGCGAGTGCAGCACCTCGTAGGCCGACTCTGCGAGGCGGCCGGCCCGCACGACGGCGAGGCCAGAGCCCGCGTAGGGCCTGGCGACGGCGGCCAGGCTGAGGCCACGATCCAGGATCGCCTCCACCAGGCCGGCGTCGTCGTGCTCGAGGCCGAGACGCCGCGCGATCGACGGCCGTCGCAGGTCACCGTCGACGAGCAGCACCCGGGCACCCGGTGTCTGGGCGAGCGCGCCGGCCAAGTTGATCGCCGTCGTTGTCTTGCCGTCGCCGATCTCGGGGCTGGTGACGGCCAGGATGGACACTCCGCCGTGGGAGTGCCCTTCCTCGATGAGATGTCGGAGTGCGTGATACTGCGAGGCCCCGTAGGAGCGCGGGCTCACGAACACTTCCAGCCGGTCGTCGAGGCCGGCCTTCGAGGCCGCCGACGGCGTGAGGCTCGGCCGGTCGGGTCCGCTCGGCCCGGCGAGCCGGAGCATGGCGGCTGTCATGAGCCCCCCGGGGAGACGAGTGACACGAGCATGGCACTGCCTCGGCCCGCCAGATGGGAGCCCATTCCGAGCACGATCACCATGCCCAGGGCGAGTGCCGCCACGAGCCGGAACCGCCTCTGCTGCACGCGGCCGTCGGCGGGCGTCACGAACAGCGGGATGCTGACCAGCACCGGCACTCGGGTGAAGGCCCGCAGGTCGTCGGCTGAATGGAACGACGTGTCGAACTGCTCGGCGATGAACGCCGTGGCCACGCCCGCGGCGAGCGAGAGCGCCAGCCCGATCAGCAGCAGACGGCGGCGGTTGGGCGCGGCCGCTGTCTCGGCCTGCACCGCCGGCTCTACGATTCTGAACTGCTCGCCCTTCCGCCGCTGCTCCATGTCCTCGGCCAGGCGCGCTTCCTGGTAGCGCTTGAGCAGAAGCTGGTAGTGCTCTTTCGTGGTCTGGTAGTCACGCGAGAGCTCCTGAAATTCCTGCTCCCGCCGGGGCGTGGCGTCCGCCCGTCCCTGGTACTCACCAATGGTGGCCCGCAGGCGCTGCTCGTCCTTGCGGAGGGCCTTGATCTCAGCATCGACTTCCGTCAACGCCGCCTTGATCCGGCGCGCGGCGGGGTCCGACGCCGACACGGCGGCGGCCGGCGCCTCCGGGCTCGTCCCCAGCTCCCGCTCGAGCGCTTCGACTTCCGCCCTCAGGCGCGCGACCTCCGGATATTTCTCGGTGTACTGCACGCGCAGCTCGCGCAGCTCTCGCCGGAGCCGGAGCAAGCGCAGGGCCGGGGTGTCGGCGACCACCGCCGGGCCGGCGGCCACCGGCGACAGCGTCTCGACGTCGGCGAGCTGCCGCTCGAGCGCTTCCCGCCGCGCCAGCGTCATCGTCTGGCGGTCGTTGTTGAGCCGCAGCTGGGCGCTCAGCTGCTCGATCGCCGCCAGATTGGAGCTGAGCTGCTGCGGCAGCTGGCCCATGTAGCGCCGGTTGTATTCGCTGACCCGGCGCTCCTGCTCGTCCAGGTTCCGGGTGGCCTCCGTGAGCTGTGCCTGCAGGAAGGCGGCCGTGCCCGAGGCCTGGGTCGCGCGGAGCTTGAGGTTCTCGTCCATGAACAAGGCGGCCAGCGCGTTGGTGACCTCCGCCACCGTGCGGGGTTCCCCGCCGCGATAGCTGACGCTGAAGGCGACCATCTTGGGTCCGCCGGACGCCGTCGAGTCCGACTTCATCGTGACGATGATGTCGTTCCGCAGGCGGCCGAGCAGGCTCTCCGGCGACACCGCACCCCGGAGCCGCGGGTAGAGCCCGAACCGCTCGATGAGCGCCTCCAGGGTCGAGCGGCTGAAGATCTCCTGGCTGATGGTTTGAAACCGCGTCTCGACTTCGCCGGTGACGGTGGGCCGTACGAACGCCTCGGGCACCTGCTGGCGCTCGACCACGACGGTGGCGGTCGAGCGGTAGATGTTCGGGAGCGACGTCACCAGGCCGACCACGACGCTGAGCGGCGTCGTGAACGCCAGCAGGGCGATCCATTTGCGTCGGCGCCAGATGGCGATGATCCGATCGAGCATGGTCAGGGCGTCCGAGCGAGAACGCTCACGGCACCAAGATGATGTCGCCCGGCTGGAGCTGGAGGTTGTCATGCTCCCCGCTGGCCGCCACGACCTTGTTGTAGTTGAAGGGGATGCGCTTCACCGTGTTGCCGTCCTGGCGCATGATCACGATCCGGCTGCGCGCCGCGAACTCGGTCAGCCCTCCGGCCAGGGCCAGGACGTCCAGCACGGTCGTCGCGCTCTTCAGCTCGTAGCGGGCCGGCTTGGCCACCTCGCCGAGGACCGACACCTTGAAGCTCCGGATCTCGGTGACGATCACGGACACCTCCGGGGTCGGCATGTACTCCGCGAGCCGCACCACCAGGATGTCGCGCAGCTCGGCCGGAGTGAATCCCGCCGCCTTGACGTCGTTCAACAGCGGCAGCGAGATCATGCCGTCCGGGCGGACCGGGACCGTCTTGCTCATCGCGTCGTTCCGCCACACGGAGATCAGCAGCGTGTCCTCGGGCCCGATGCGGTATCCGACGGTGACCTTCGCGGCACCGTTCGACTGCGCACTCGCGGTGATCGCCCCCAGCGTGAGCCATCCCGACAGCGCCAGCACGACGGCCCGGGACATCACGAGCCGATCCCCCCGGCATGCTGCTCGCCGATGCCGTAGAGCGCCGCGGTTCGCCGGAGCGCCTCGTCGCGCAGCCCGCCCCGTTTCATCTTGTAGAGCAGCGCGCGATAGCTGATGTGGAGCGCCTTGGCGGCCCGGACGCGGTTCCACCCGGTCCGGTCGAGCATTTGCCGGATCATGTCGCGCTCGGCGGCCAGGGAGGCGCGGCGGACGACGTCCCGCAGGGAGACGTCGGCCGGGCCGGCGGTGGCGGCCGGCATCGGCTCCTGGCGCCCGCGGTCGTGCGGGGAGCCGCCCGGCGACAGCAGCGGATCGCCGAGGACGATCATCCGTTTGATCAGGTTCTCGAGCTCCCGCACGTTCCCGCGATAGGGATGGGTCAGCAACCGCTGGCGGGCATCGGCGGGGATGGTAAACGCCTCCCGCCGGAAGAGCTTCGAGTAGCGCCGCACGAAGTAGTCGATGAAGTGCGGAATCTCCTCGGCCCGCTCACGGAGCGGCGGCACGCTCACCTGGATCACGTTGAGCCGATAGAAGAGATCCTCCCGGAACCGGCGCTCGAGCACGGCGCGCTCCAAGTCCTGGTTGGTGGCGGCGATGATGCGCACGTCCACGCGCACGGAGGACTTGCCGCCGACGCGGGCGAAGTCGCCGTCCTGCAGCACGTGCAGCAGCTTGGCCTGCAGCATGGGGTGCAGGTCACCGATCTCGTCGAGGAAGATCGTCCCCGTGTCGGCCGCCTCGAACTTGCCGACCTTGAGCTTGTGGGCGCCGGTGAACGCGCCCCGTTCGTGGCCGAACAGCTCGCTCTCCAGCAGGTCGTGTGGCACGGCCGCACAGTTCACTTTCACGAAGGGTCCGGTGCGGCGGGCCGAGAGATAGTGGATCGCCCGTGCGACGACATCCTTGCCGGCGCCCGTCTCGCCGGTGACGAGCACCGTGACATCGACGGCGGCCGCCTCGTTCACGATCTGCCGGAGGTCGCGCATCCTCGGGCTCTGCCAGAGATCGATCTCCTGCCGGATCGTCGGCGACACGGGGGCCGAGGCGCTGCCCGGCGGTGGGGCCAGCACGGTCGCGAGCGCCCTGTCGATGTCGGCCGGCGTGACCGGCAGTTGCAGGAGGGCGTCGGCGAGGAGCAGGGGCGAGCGCTCCAGTGCGCCGCCGGTCTGGCATCCGCTCAACGCGATGATGGGGCCGGGATCGCCCCGCTGGGTCTTCAGGCACTGGACGAGGTCACGACCGTCGGCGGCCGGGAGCTCGAGGTCCACCACGCTGAAGCTGAAGTTCCGGTGCTCGAGTGCGGTCACCGCTTCGCCGACGGTGCCGGCCACGACGCAGGTGTAACCGCGACTCCTGAGACACGCGAGCACACTCGACCCGGCGCCCGTCGCCGATGCGACAACGAGCGCGTTTTGACCTTCCACCGAGTTTCCCCTCTCCGAGGTGACGCGATTCGCGGGCGGGGCACGGTCGCAAGGGATGTGCCACGGCGCGGAGCGCGCGGGGGCGTACCGCATGTCTGCGCACGATCGTGAAAACTCTCTGCGGTGGGCGACGCGACCGTGCACGAGGGGAAGGGGGCAAACTACACAGGGGGGGTGCGGCGACCCCACACTATGAAGGATCGCTTCAGAGAAGGATCGCTTCAGACCGTGCGGGCGCGGAGCGTCAGTCGGCTCGGGGGGAGCGCGGCGAGGAGTCGGTCGGGGGCTTCAACGCGCACTCGGTGATCTTGTTGAGCAGCGTCTTGTAGTTGACCTTCAGCACGCGGGCGGCCTCGGCTCGGTTCCAGTTCACCCGTTCGAGAACCTCGGCAAGCGCCTTGCGCTCCGCCTGCCGGGCACCGTGGCGGGCGATGTCGCGCAACGCCTCCTGTGGGCTCGCAGCGCCGGTCGGCGTCGGCGGAGCCGGCGCCGACGACGGCGCCTCGCGGCGCGTCCCGAGCGCGTCGAGCACCGGTGCGATGTCGCTGAGGACGACCATGCGCCGAACGATGTTCTCGAGCTCGCGGACGTTTCCCGGCCAGCGGTACGCGAGCAGGCAGCGCTCGATCTCCGGTGTCAGCTCGCGGCTGCGCCCGTACTGCTTGTTGAACAGGTCGAGGAAGCGGCGCGCCACCGGCAGGATCTCCTCCGTCCGCTCGCGCAAGGGAGGAATGCAGATCTCCACGACGTTGAGGCGGTAGTACAGATCCTCGCGGAACTCACGGTGCGCGATCGCCTGCTCGAGATCCCGGTTGGTGGCCGCGATGATGCGAACGTCGACCTCGATCATGCCCTCGCCGCCGACGCGAGAGAACGTGAGGTCCTGCAGCACGTGGAGCACCTTGGCCTGCAGCGACATCGGCAGCTCGCCGATCTCGTCCAGGTAGATCGTCCCCTTGTTCGCGTACTCGAAGTGGCCCGGACGCCGCCGGTGCGCGCCGGTGAACGCGCCCTTCTCGTGCCCGAACAGCTCGGACTCGAGCAGCCCGTGCGGGATCGCCGCACAGTTGACCTTGATGAATGGTCCGTCCGAACGTTTGGACGCCGCGTGGATGGCGCGAGCGACCAGATCCTTGCCGACACCGCTCTCGCCGCGCAGCAGGACGGCGGCATCGGTGATGGCGATGTTCTCCACCATCCCGCGTACGGTGCACATCGCCGCGCTTCCCCCGAGACGTGGGAGGAAGTCGGCGACATAGCGCTCAGGCAGGGCGTCCGGGGACCGAGGTTCCCCTGCGCTCTCCGTGGTCACTGCTCCATTCTCCGTGCGCCGCCTGTCGATAGACCATCCACGACTGGTTGACCCGATGTCCAAGACATTACCCACCAAGCGGCTGACTCCCTGCTGGTTCGCCACGGCCATGCCGTGCTCAACTCCCCCTCGCCTATCGGGGGAAGCTGGATTATGGCATTCCCAAGTGCCCGTTTGCATTCGAAGAGTTCATGATCGTTCGCACGGTCCCATTGACGATCCGGCCGGGCCGAGGTCGGCGTATGATGGTCCCGGGGGTTGCGGTCGAAGGAGGCGGATCATTAGAGTTCTCCTCATCGAAGACGACGAGCGGGTGGCCGAGCTCTTTGGCATGACCTTGAAAGAGGCCGGCCACGACACGGTGGTATGCCACAGCGGTAAGGAGGGGCTCGCCTCGATCCAGGCCAGGCCCCCGGATGTGGTCTTTCTCGACGTGCGGATGCCCGGAATGGACGGCATCGCGGTGCTACGCAACATCCGGGCGATGGACACCTCGCTACCGGTCATCCTCGTGACCGGCCACGCCACGCCCGGGGAAATCGAGCAGGCGCGCCGGCTGGGCGTGACGGAAATCGTCGAAAAGCCATACATCCTGAACGAGTTCACGTCCGCGTTGAGCCGCATCGCCGGTGGTCACCTGACCGAACCACCGGTCTAGCCCGCCGGGCCGGAGCCGCCTATCCCATTTCACTGGACGTCCAGCAGCATGTGCTCGGCCTGCTCGAGCAGCTCGTCCGGATCGCTCGCGCTCTTCGGATACGAGGCCGCGCCCGCTCTCCACAGCACTGTCTCGAAGTCGGCGATGAGGCGCCGTAGAATCCCCGGCAGCGCGGAGATGTCGGCGTCGATCAGCAGAAAGGTGACATCATCGGGGCCGTGCGCCATGGCGAGATCGGTCGCGCGGATACGGCAGGCGAGGATCTGCGGCAACCAGGCCGGCGCCTCGAACTGCACCGGGATCCGGCCCTTGAGGCGGACCACGCATAGGCAGTAGCGAAGCCGCTGCGCCTTCCGCACCTCGAGTTCGAGCAGACGGCGGAAGAGCCCGGCGTCCACCAGGGACGCGCCCAGCTGCGGCACTGTCGGCCGGTCACTCTCGATGGTCAGCGGACGTACTCAGGCATAGGGGCTCGACCAATCGGCAAGTTCCGCGCCAGCCTCACGGTCGCGCGATCAGCGCGAATTCCGCATGACCGGCGCGCGTCCTTGTCCAGTATCGGCACCGGTCATGCAGCGAGTTTTCGCACCCATGCGCAAACCGCCGGTCGTGCCGAGATGGTGGGTGTGGCCCCTGGCTCTCGGCATGCTGCTCACGGCCGGATGCACGCAAGCCCTCGCGCAGCCAGGTTGGTATTACCTTCCGGATCTCACTCTCCGAGGTGTTCGACGACAACATCTTCGGAAGCAGCGGGCGACGCGAGTCCGATTTCGTCAGCCGGCTCTCGAGCGCCGTGAAGGTCGGCTATCGCTCCATCCCGCTCACCTTCCTGGCCACGAGCGGGTTCGACGCCGAGGTCTTCGCGAAGCATCCCGACAATGA
>Ga0137394_10000083_pt1 | contig 64525 bp, 51 predicted proteins | sample czobulk116metaG_FD_108278 | JGI IMG/M metagenome (GOLD analysis project Ga0137394, IMG submission 108278) | Vadose zone soil microbial communities from Angelo Coast Range Reserve, California, USA - czobulk1.16 metaG | ecosystem: Environmental > Terrestrial > Soil > Vadose zone | place: USA...
CTTCCTTCAGGTAGTAATTGCACTTCTCGGCGTAGGCGTTCTTGCCTTGCTGCTTTGGGAACCCCAAGTCGAGGGCAGGAACGTGAACGCCACGCAATTTGAGATCTACTTCAAGGATCCATTCCTGGCGTATATATACCTGGCCTTCGTCCCATTTTTTGTCGGTCTTTACCAGGCATTCAAGCTATTAGGGTATGCCCGACGAAACGAAATATTTTCCCAGCGTTCTGTGCGAGCTTTGCGGATCATCAAGTACTGCGCATTAACAACGGCGATCTTTATTCTCGGGGCGGAAGCCTATTTATTCATCTTTATGCGTGGTAAGGATGATATTGCCGGTGGAGCCATGATGGGTGGCTTCATTATTTTGGTCTCTGCCATCATCGCCACAGCCGCCGCGGTGTTTCAGCGGATCTTACAAAATGCCGTGGAGATAAAATCTGAGAGGACGACCTGACTGTCTAAACGAATGTGGCAATCATCATTAACATCGAGGTCATGTTGGCGAAAAGAAAAATGAGCGTTACCGAGCTCGCCGATAAAGTCGGCATTACGATGGCTAATATCTCGGTGTTGAAGAATGGCAAAGCAAAAGCAATTCGGCGATCAACATTAGAGGCGATCTGTAGAGCTTTAGAATGTCAGCCCGGAGATATTTTGGAATAGGAGGAGTAGCAAAAGGCTGTAAACTCCCCGCTATGACAACCCCACTTAGAGAAAAACTGAAAGAAGACTTAATCTCTCTCAGCAACGACGTGAGTAATCTCTGGATGCACCATGACCTATTCTGGAGAATGACAGATATAACCAATAAGAACGAGCGGATTATGAAAGTTGGGGGAGACTACTTGGCGTGGTTGAAAAACTCTTACATTGAAGCGGGATCAGTGGCGTTTAGAAGACAGCTCGATAGAGACAAACGTTCGATGTCTATGATTAACTTTTTGCTCGAAGTTCAAAAGAATTGTGATTCCTTCACGCGGGAAGATTTTCAAAGAACAAAAAACTTCTCTCCCGGCAACAATTTTCATGACCCTCAAAAATGGGATGAATTCGGCCAAACGTTTGACCAGACTTTCGGACACGGTGGGCACTTGGACCCGGCAATCGTTCAGGCTGATATTGATTTATTAGAAACCGAAGGCGCGGCGATTAAAGAACAAGTCAACAAAGAAATTGCCCATAAGGACAGAGGCGGTATGAAAGGTGACAAAGCAACCGGCGAGGTCTTGGAGAGGTGCATCACTCATCTGGACGAAATTGCCAGCAAGTATTCGCTTCTGTTGTATGGAGAGCCGTTCAAATCTTTAAGGCTTCAATATATGTTCGATGTGGAAGAGGTCTTCACCTTCCCTTGGAAGACTTAGGCTTCCACGAACTTACTACTCTTCTTACTATTGCATCCAAAACATAGAAGTTCCAGATTTATCAACTCGGTCAGACCCCCGTTTGCAATAGGTGTCTTGTGGTCAATAACCAGTTTCTTTCGTTTTGATTTACAGTAGGCGCACTGTTTACCATCGCGTTCGACTAAAGCATCAAAGAACTTACTACGATTGTTGTTTAAGAGTTTTCTCTGAACGGCCTTCTGCTTCAAGGCTCGGTGGTGAATCCAATTCCAGGTCATGAATTCATCTAGGACTTCAAGTGCAATTCGGCAAACTGGCGACTCCTGAGCCGCGTCGTCCACCGCTGCTTTATGCCGAATCAAGGCCATGAGCGGATTGTTGATACAACCAGCGTAGAAAAAGCCTAACCCTCGTCTAGGTCTCCACTGGCGATGGTAGTAATACAACAAGCGGGTCGAATCGGTTATCGGGTCAGTAGCAGCTCGTCCGCGCAGAATTGCATCTTGAATCGCAGATGGTGAAGTGGCGCGAATCTCGAATAGAATAGTTTGAATCCGTTCCAGTAAATCTTCATTGGGTTCCGGGTTGGCTTCCAACTGAATGAAGTCTGGTTCGGTCACGAGCGTATGATAGACCTGATGGACTTAGCACTGAAAATTATCACGGCTCTCGCCACAGTAACAATCGGTATTGCCGCATCAATCCTCGCCTACCAACAATACAAGATCAGTAAGGCAAAATTACGTTTCGACCTGTACGACAAGCGACTGACACTATTTAATCGCTTAAGAGATTACGCATCAGAAGTAGCAATGACGAGTAAAGATGGCCTTGAGATACTCGATGACGCCGGAAAATTCTACCGCGACACAATCGAATGCCAATTCCTGTTTGACGATATGAATCACGATTGGGGTCAGGCTTGCGATTTTGCAATTCTTCAACAGTATAGTGCGCGTAGCGCACGACAGCATAAAGCCTGGGGCGTGAGCCCCAGGATCGCGATCGGTAAGAATAGAAAGAACCCGCGGAGCGGGTGACAGCTTTTGGATCATTGGGTCGATCCAAAGCGGTGTCGCGCTGCGCTTGCCACCGCACTCCAAATCTGTCGCCCGCTCCGCGGGCTGAACCCCTTTTTGGATTGCGATCCTGGGGTTTGCTCGCTTCGCTCGCTGCACCCCAGGCTTTATGCTGTCGTGCGCTCCGCGCACTCTAAGAAGTAAACATGGTTCTGCTCCTTGATGGCATGCACGCGGGCTATCCTTTCTTATTTCAACTGCCGAATCCGCTCTTGTAGGAATTGCCGCTCCGGTTCCTGTTGGGTCAGCGCCAGAGCTTTCTCATAAGAGGACCGAGCCTCAGCCGTCCTGCCCAGCCTGCGGTACATATCTGCACGGGCGGAATGGACCAGGTAATAATCTGCCAATTCGCCCTGTTCCAACACCGCGTCGATGTGCGTCAGACCGGCCTCTGGACCATCGCGCATTGCAATTGCCACGGCACGATTTAGCTGTACAACTGGCGAAGGGTGAATTCGTAGCAGTCGGTCGTAAAGCGCAACAATCTGTCGCCAGTCGAGCTGGCCCGCTCCGATAAACCTATTGAACAAAATGACGAAGCACAGGATTGCTGCAATCCCAAGTGACGGTATTGGCAAAGAGCGAGTACCGGAGGGCCTTCGAGTACTCGATGCCGCCGCCACAAAAGTGATATTCCATTGCAGTGGGACCACTTCGATTTGGAACTGCGATTACTACCTGAAGCACGAAACTATGATGCCGGAGGACTGGAAAGATCGGATCGGCCGGCATGACGCGATTTTCTTCGGATCAGTAGGCTGGCCTGAGCTGAAGTAACACGACTTCTTAAGTTCGAATTCTGATGCTGCCCGAATTACTAGTCTGTCCGTGCGCTTTGAGTGTGATGATGCATGTGCCAATGGAGGTGTTATCAGGGAGCCTGAAAACTACTTGGGTAAACGGAAAATTCGGCACGGGACGCACATCCTCAGCCGCAATATCGTAATGCTGATTGTTACCATCAACTAGACTAACCGTAACGGCAGAAGAAGTCTCTCCTTGCAACAACTGAAGATTCATTGCGAAGACTATTACTCTGGTGTTGCGATCGACTCCGAGATTGAGTAAGTCCGCCCCGTTTACGACCGGAAAGGGATCACGCGTAAGGAGTACTGAGTCTAATGCTGCAACTTGGTTTAACGCCGGGCCAGACTCATCCAAGAGTAGTTGAAGCGGTCCTGGCGTCGGTGTCGGAGTCGGAGTCGGAGTGGGCGTCGGTGTCGGTGTGGGAGTTGGCGTTGGTTGTGTTGATGATTGATAAGCTACCAGCAGAGTAGAAGCTGGTACGACCACAAGCCCGTCACCGGCGCCGAGTCCGGTGTGCGGCCGGCTGACGGGCGACTCGGTCGTCTGAACGACCGCACCAAGGTTCCCGGTCCAGACGTTCGCACCCGTACTCCCGTCGAGAGCGTAGACCTTTCCGCTGCGAGAACCAATGTATACGTAGCCGTTATCTATGATTGGCGCGGAAGTGAGGGTGCCATCGCCCGTGAAGGACCACCGGACTGCCCCAGAGTAGGCATCGCGCGCTTTTAGAATGGATCCGGTGAGGAAGAAACCTGTGGAGCCGCTGAATGCCGGAGGTGGACCTGCCGGGAAAGTCCCTAGCACCGCGCCAGTAGGGGCGTGGAACATCAGCTTGTCTGTCAAAGAATCGCCCTCATACAAACGCCCGCCGAAGAGGACTGGTGTACTTCCCCCTCCGCCCGTGCACCCCTCGGAATGTTGCCAGATCAGAGACCCGTCCTGAGGTGAAAAATCGTAGACCGCGTTGCAAGCAAATGAGACGAATACTCCAATTGAGGTTACGGCTGGAGAACTGTCGCTGCCACTAAACATCAATTCGGACCAATTCACAGTGCCATCCTGCTCGTCAACCGCGTACAATGTTACGCCCGTTCCGGCCCCGACCACGTAGACCACGCCACCTGATGCGGTCGGCGGTGAATCGAACGCGTATTGCCCTGGAAGCTGCTTCGACCATAGCACCGCACCTGACGCTGCATCGAAAGAGCGAAGAAGGCCGTCGTAGTTCACAGCGAAGACACGTCCTGCGTCGTAGGCGGCGTTGGACCAGCCATACGTTCCTCCGAGATCGACTGGCCCCCACAACGTGGCGCCATTTGCCTCGTCGAGGGCGTAGAGCTTTGTTCCATAGCTGATCGGGTTTGCGACCGTGACGAAGATCCTGCCGCCAGCGATCAGTGGATATGAAATTTGACCGCCTAGATCTCGGGACCACCGCTGCGCCAAAGGTGGGATAACCGTGTCGAACTGCGCCCCGCTATGGGTGGCGTCGATTTGATAGGCCACTGCGGTCCCCTTGGTCGGCGGGGGGGTGGGCGTTGCCGTGGGAGTCGCTGGGCAGAAGCTGCTCGTCGACATTACCTGGAACGTGTAACTCCCGCCCAGTCCCGCCGTGCCGTTGACGGCGAAGACGACGATCGCAAAGCTGGTATTGCCCGGGACGGTGAACTGGAACGACGTGATGAGTGGTGAAGAGGTGCCACTACTGACGCCGGGATCGCCCAGGTAACGGGATGGATTGGTGATGTCAGTCGCGACAAACGGCGCCAGGAAAGCAGCGATTTGGTAGTTCGCATTGGACTGAGAATTTTTCGTTAACGCTGCTGATACACAGACCGGTGAGGACGACGAGTTGGTGAAAGTATAAGCGTCGAATGGAAACGAACCGGAATCAGTATTTCCAGGGAAGGAATTCGTGCTGCAGGTGCCCTGCGCGTCGCCGCGCAACAAGCGCGTAGTCATCGTGCCGGTGGTGGCGGGCGCCGGCGGGCTGCCGAGGTTGGCTGTAAAACCGCAACTAGCGTTGGCTGTCGGTGTGGGAGTCGGTGTCGGTGTAGACGTCAAATCGAATACATAGGCCGCGCCAGTGTAGGAGTTCTTACCCACAGCTCCGACCACTACTGTGTCGCCATCGATCTCTACCGACGAACCAAATTGGTCATGCGCCGCCGCATCACTCGCGGTGAGTTTCTGCACCTCTCCCCAGCCTTCAACGCCATTCTGATTGCGCTCGAAGATGTAGGCCGCACCACCAGTGGCGAGATTCATGGCCCAAGCTCCGACCACCACTGTGTCGCCATCGATCGCTACCGAAATACCGAATTCGTCAAGTAACGCCGCATCATCCGCGGTCAGTTCCTGCACCTGTCCCCAGCTTTCAAGTCCATTCTGATTGCGCTCGAAGATATAGACCGCACCACTAGTGCCGCGGTTTCCATGAATAGCTCCGACCGCCACCGTGTCGATATTGATCGCTACCGAAACACCGAATTGGTCGCCTCCTATCCCATCACTCGAGGTTAGTTTTTTCACCTGTCCCCAGTGCTCAGCTCCACCCTGATTGCGCTCAAAGATGTAGGCCGCGCCCTTACTGTAAGCTCCGACCACCACTGTGTCGGCGTTGATCGCTACCGAGTAACCGAAATAGTCATTTGCGGCCGCATCACTTGCGGTCAGTTTCTGCACCTGCCCCCAGTTCTCAGCTCCACCCTGATTGCGCTCGAAGATATAGGCGGCGCCAGTGTTGGAGTTCTTAGCCCAAGCTCCGACCACCACTGTGTCAGCGTTGATCGATACCGACGAACCGAAATCGTCACCTCCCACCGCATCGCTCGCAGCGAGTTTTTTCACTTGTCCCCAGTTCTCAGCTCCACCCTGATTGCGCTCAAAGATATAAGCCGCTCCAGTGTTGGAGTTCTTAAGCCAAGCTCCGACCACCACTGTGTCGACATTGATCGCTACCGACCGACCGAATTGGTCATTCACTGCCGCATCAACGGCTGTGAGTTTCTGCACCTGTCCCCAGTTCTCAGCTCCACCCTGATTGCGCTCGAAGATATAAGCCGCGCCAGTGTTTGAGTTCTTGGCCCAAGCTCCGACCACCACTGTGTCGCCATCGATCGCTGCCGAGTAACCGAATCGGTCATTTGCTGCCGCATCGCTAGCTGTTAATTTCTTCGTCTGAGTGAAAAGTGGATCAATCCGAAGTGGGTAAACTGCCTCCGTGTCATCTATCAAGAGCGAAATCTGTTTTCTGTCAGCCCGGAAGCGGGCGCGTAATTGTCGACCCGACGCATCGGTAGCCATCAGATGATCATAGCGCAGCCAATGCTTGCCATTGCCGCCGATCAGTTCTAACGCCTTTCCCGAATCCACCAGCGCCGGTCTGACCTCACCCGTAACCGTCAGGCGCACTCGCAGTGGCGTTCCCTCGTGCCTTTTCCCGGGCGGCGCCGTCAGGGTAAAGCCCTGCTCAAGGCCATCTTTTCGATTTTGATACCATTCGACGATCTCATCCGAACTGCCTTGGTCAGTGTTTGTGGGGTTGGATTGCGTAGCGAGTCGTCGGTCAATCTCGATGCGATTGCCATCGACGCGCATCGTTCCCGCTCCGGCAGTCAACATTCGGCGACCATAACCGTAACTCCGCAGCCTTAACCGCGCCTGTAACGTCGTCGTGCGCTTATTGGTGAGTGGCTGCAAGACTACGTCGCGTCCATTGAAACGGGCCCTCACCTTCTGGGCCGGATTTGTTGCTTCGTAGATCTCCGCCGCATTGTTCTTTCGTAGTCCCGATCGCAACGCACTCGACTTTTGGGCTTGCGGCTGCTGGTCGATCTGGTACTGTGCCGCCTCGATCAAATTCTGCAGTCGAACATAAAGGCCGTGCTCTTTCAGATAATCACTGGCTTGCTTGCCTTGCAGGCTGGGCAGCGGTTGGGTGGATTGCGCCTGTGAGGCTTTGACTGAATTATCCGAGGCCAGGCGTTTGGTCAGCTTTGGAACTTTGGTGGCTGGGCTGTTTGCCTGAGAGCCGTGCCGACTAATAATTAATGGCAGCGCAAGGGCGACTAGAGCGAAGAGCGCCAGGGAAACGATTGTGCGAGAGCGGAGTCGACGGAATCTCCTTATTACAACGAATACGCAAGCAGCAGCAACTCCCTGCCCATCCCCTACTTCGTCGTGCGCGATAGTGAGCGCTGCGACTCTTGTCCGGGAGAACATTTTTTGCGCACCTTCCGCGGCGATGAATGAAGCAGTTTTCTTCATCGCGGCAGCGTTAGTATCTTTTGCTCAGGCAAGCTTTTCGGGCGCTTAACTCGCGAATTTAGACCGTCTGGCCGCGAATTTTAGCACGTCTCAGTCAATTTATTGCAAAGACTGTGAAGGGCCGCTAATTGATCTGCTAACACCTGGAAGACCATTCCATCAATTCAATACATCTCTTGAAATGATGCTAGTTAACTTGTTCGTACTTGTCTTCCCCAACGTCGCGTACCAGTCGGCGATGTATCCGCTTTCGCGTACTACGGTTGTGCCGCACGAGGCTCCAGCCTTGCGGCGAGAGGCGCACTTGTTTTGCCCGCCGGTCTTTGCCCGGCGTAACTTCCACTATTATTTCAACTGCCGAATCCGCTCTTGCAGGAATTGCCGCTCCGGTTCCTGTTGGGTCAGCGCCAGCGCCTTCTCATAAGAGGACCGAGCTTCAGCTGTCCTGCCGAGCCTGCGGTACATATCTGCACGGGCTGAATGGGCCAGGTAATAATTTGCCAATGCGCCATGTTCCAACACCGCGTCGATAAGCGTCAGACCGGCCTCTGGACCATCGCGCATTGCAATTGCCACGGCACGATTTAGCTGTACAACTGGCGAAGGGTGAATTCGTAGCAACTGATTGTAAAGGGAAACGATTTTTCGCCAGTCGGTCGCCGCGGTCGATTCGGCCTCCGCATGAACGGCCGCAATCGCAGCCTGCAGGGTGTAGGCACCGAAGCGGCGGGACTTCAGGGCTTTCTCCAGCAATGCCACTCCTTCGGCGATCTGCTCTCGGTTCCAGAGCGAGCGGTGCTGGTTCTCCAGCAAAATCAGTTCTCCGGTCGGAGAGGTTCTCGCGGCGTGACGGGATTCCTGTAGCAACATCAGGGAAAGCAGCCCGATGACTTCAGGCCCCATGTCTTCCGAACCCATGACTTCCGGCTCGGGCTGGAGTTCCATCAGCAACCGGCCCAGTCGAATCGCCTCGCCAGTTAGCTCGGCCCGCGTTACCTCCGCTCCCGCCGCAGCCGAATAACCCTCGTTAAAGACGAGATAGATGACGTGAAGCACCGCGCCCAGTCGCTCCGGCAATTCCTGCGGGCTTGGCACTTCATACGGAATCGGTGTCTCTCGAATCTTTGCCTTTGCGCGTACTATGCGTTGCGCCAGCGTACGCGGAGCGATGAGGAAGCCGCGTGCTATCTCCTCGGTTGTCAGCCCGCACACCTCACGCAAGGTGAGCGCAACGCGCGCTTCCGGCGGGAGAGCTGGATGACAGCACGTAAAAATCAGACGCAGTCGATCGTCTTCAAAGCCATCCTCAAGATGGTCCTCCTCATTGGACCTTGCCTCTGCATTGGATTTTTCGAGCGAATTCCATTGCGCTTCGAGATATCGCGCGAGCTCCTCTTGGGACGCATCAAATCTTGCCCGTCGACGCAGAGTATCAATGGCTTTGAATCGGGCCGTCGAAATCAACCATGGTCGCGGGTTGCCGGGTACTCCACTCCGCGGCCACACACTCAGCGCAGCCGCAAAGGCTTCATGCATCGCCTCCTCGGCAAGATCAAAATCACCGAGCAAGCGGATCAGAGTTGCCAGGATTCGTCCCGAATCCACGCGATAAAGGGAGTCGAGTAGTTCGCGTATCTGCTTATGTATTTGCTCTGGGGAACGCTCGGACATGACCTCGGACATAATGGGGACCGTAGCAAACCAGCAACCCCGAATCAATTTGGCAAACGTCGGAACGCCGGATCCATGCAAAGGGCCCAGGTCGGCCGCGGCGCATGACTTCGTCCTTGAGATACCAGGTGAGGCGCTGTCTATCAAGTCAAGAGAAAGAATCAGCGGTCATTGAACATTGAGTCACTGAGTGTTTGGAACTGAATCAATGGCTCAAATGAATCAATACTCAATGAATCAATGAATCAATGACATCCGGTCGCGATGGAGTTCGATCGGTTCGGGGAGAGGCGGAGTAGTCATTGGGTTAAGGGCGGCAGGTCAGCAAAAGGGAAAGTGGTGGGGTGATAAGCATTGTCTTGTCAGGACACTGAGATCCCCATCGGCTGAAACTCTGACGAACAGTGGCTGACTGGATAGCGGGGTGGAGTATCGCACAATCGCAAGCCTGACCCCGATCGGTTAGCGTATTCTTGCTCTCACCGTCTTATTTCCTTTGGGGCTTTGTTTCTAGTTGTAGGCAGCGTTCATTGTTTCGCGAATTTCCGGAATGGATGGTCGCTCACTGGGATTATATGAATGCATTCGTCTTATTATTTCGGCAATTTGGGGATTGATTGCTGGAAGTTTATACGCACCGGCTATGGTTGCCTGCGGAGAGGGTAAATTGCCTGACAACATTTCGATCCATGTAACAGCCAAAGAGTATATGTCGGATGCTGGAATGGCATCGTGGGGAGATTCCTGTTGTTCCGGTGCCATGTAAAACCATGACCCCAGTTGCATTGACTTCCTTGTCGTTGTGCCGCCTTTGGTAAATGCGGGATCATAATCGCTCCATTTAACAATCCCTAAATCGCCTAACTTCACAACGTCCGAGAATTCAAGAAGATTGGCAGGTTTGATGTCCCGGTGAGGAGATCCTTTTCCGTGTAAATACTCGAGCCCGTCGAGACAGGAATGGACGATTTTCGCAGATTCACTTTCCGAAAGCTGACGGAAGCCCTCGATTCGAGCGGCGACCGTCCCATCTGCCAGCTCCATCACGAGAAATGGCACCTTTTCATATAGGCCAAGGTCTTGATAGCGAACGATATTCGCGTGGCTGAGATTCTTTCCGTTTCGTGCCTCTCTGCGAAATCGGTCTCTAACATTTGGCAAGACGGATTCCTGTAATAGGTTCGCAGTTGGCATCATTATCTTAACCGCCACCCGCGTTCCGTTGCTCTTGAGCTCGGCTGACCATACATGTGCAATGGCACCTGAACCTAATGGCTCTATCAATTCATACTTGTCGAGTTCCCCAGTAAGAGTGTCGCCAGCTGATACAGTAAAGATTTGAGGACCGGTTTGAGTGAACGTCTCATCAAAAAACGCTTCGGTGATGTCACTGCCGTCCATCATCACCTTAAGCTTGTCGCCCTGAAGCTTCTGCAGAAATGGCGCTAACTTTCTCTTGCTCAGGTAGGTATTTAGTGAGACTTTAGTCCAGTCAGCAGCGTCCATTAAGTCTTTATAGGGAACAACGGTGCCTGCTCTCTGTGTTCTCAACCAGTCAAAAGCTTTCCTTGAACCCTTATTAAGCGCCATGACGTCCTTTCCTATTTCCTAATACCTCCGCCGGTTTGGACGGTAATTGGGCTCCGTTCCCATTTGCTGCAATGTGATCGAACAATCTCGCCTTTGACACGCGCACGGCTTCGTCGCACAAGTCGTTACCTAAAAATTGCCGTTTCAGCGTTAGCGCTGCTAATCCAACGCTTCCCGACCCCATGAATGGATCGATTACCAGCTCTCCAAGATCGGTACTCTGTTTTATCAACGTTTCAGATACAGCCACCGGCTTTTCTGCCGGATAGCCATTATGAATTCGCGGCACCTGGATTATGTCGGGAATGCTCAAATCATTTAGCTTCCGCTTTCCCTTTTCAAAAAACAGAACCACTTCATACCGCGATCGGTAATGATAGCCCATGCCGATTTTCTGCTTGTCCCATATCAGTGGTTTCCAAAAACGAAACCCTGCCGCTTCAGCGATTGGTTTCGCAACGAACATCGTCTCCTGATCGCAGAACAGGTAAAGATGGCGGTTCTTCTTCAACACGCGATAAAGCTCTGTGAATAATTCTTCGAATCGTGCGTTTGGAAATATCTCAAACCAATCATTACTCGATGCCTTGCTGTGTTTCAGACGAGTCGTCGTCCCGATAGCACGATGCTTTTCGAGTGATTCGTATGGTGGATCCGTAACTATAAGATCGACTGACGCATCTTGAAGACCTCTCAGCCAATCAATAGCATCATTTTTGTTTATCAGACTCTTATACATATATGACTGGCTCCTATTGCCGCAAGATTAACATAAAACCCCACCAATTCGACCCGTTCTGTAATGGACTTAGCATGTTCAACCGCGCGTATAATCCACTCATGAAGGATCGTAGTTCTGGAGTTCAAAGCTATCCCAGCGCCAAAGCGTACAGATTCTTTCGCGAGCATCGGGGTCAGACGTTCGAACTGGTTCAGCTAGAACAGGCGACTGGTTGGAAACCTACTACCATTAAGACTTACATCGCTAAGAAGTGGCAACACTTCTTGGAGCCTCAAGGTGAAGGGTTTTATCGCGTAGCCGCTTTTGATATTTCAGAAGCGGAATTTCTAGCCCAACAAACTCAAGTTGCACCCCGATACGATTACGATGTAACAGTCTCATTCGCGGGGGAAGATCGCACCTATGTTGAACAGGTCGCCGCAGCACTGTACGCACTTGGAATAAGGGTCTTCTACGATCGTTATGAACAGGTTGATCTGTGGGGTAAGGATTTATATACGCACCTCGATGATGTCTACCGCAAGCGCGCACGATATTGCGTCGTCTTTATTTCCCAGCACTATGCTGACAAGTTATGGACGAACCACGAGCGAAAGAGTGCCCAAGCGCGCGCATTCGAAGAAAAATCCGAATACATTTTGCCGGTACGGTTTGATGCGACTGAAGTCCCGGGAATGCTCCCTACAACGGGCTACATTGCCGCTACGAAGCTAGAACCGGCTGAAGTCGCATTGATGATTGCTAAGAAGACTGGAATGGATACTGATCTACGAGAAACGGTGGACTACCTTCGCAGCTCGCTTCCCAGTTATGAAATCAACATCGAAGGCACGAACATTCGCTTTGTAAATGAGGCAGAATCTTATGATGGGGCGTTCCCAGCACGTTTGTTGGTCGAGATGTATCGTGAAAATATGATCGATCACATGTTTATTTGGACTTCAATCTTGCCGTACTAGTCCAGTCGAGAATTCAGAGTTGTTATCTTCGTTTTCTTTTCCGTTTCTTGCTGGCCCAACGCGCCTGCGGCTTTGCCTTGGGAGCGATTTCATCCGGGTTTCGACGTTCAGCATTCTCTGTCACTGGCTTCCCCTGTCGTTCTTGAAAGGCCGCCAATACCGGGAAAACACGACCGCAAACAATTTTGGGTCGTCCGTTGTCGCCGCCTGACATTATTAGCCACCAATTCTTACGTTCTTTGCTCCCTTTCGCTTTCCACTCAGCCTCCACATCATTTATCAACGCGACATAATCTTCGTATCCGTTCCTGGCGAGCCAAGCCTTTACCTTTTCATCCGAAGAGGACTCTTTCATCGTGAGCTCCCTTCCACGACTTGTGCCGCTGTCTGTTTGCTTAACGGCTTTCTCAATCACAACCGACCTGCGCGCAACTGAGGACTGCTGACCTGGTAATGGTTCCAGATTCCTAATTGCCAGAACCTCACGAGCCGGCGTTCGATCACCTGTACAGCTAATTCTCCTCGGACCATTTAGTTTTATGATGGTGAAACCATAATCTTGATAGAGTTCAAGAATACGCGTGGTGGCTTGATTCGAAAGAATCACAGGCCCAGGATGCGCTGACAACCACTCGGCGGTTTGTTCTTGTTCCTGCCAGCTGAAACCGCCTTTCGAGTACTGCCTAAACTGCACATCATACGGCGGATCGGCGTATACGAAGTCCGTTGGCTTCAGTCGAAGTTTATTAAAACCGACATTCGCGAATACCCAATCCTGAATAATCGCTTTATAGATCCTAAAATCATATCGATAAGTAATGTTCTCGTATTTCCCAAATGGAACATTGAATTGCCCCTGGCTATTAAACCGACAGAGCCCGTTATAGCCGGTTCGGTTAAGGTAATAGAAGAGCGAAGCCGCTTCTTTGGTATCTTCTCTGCCCGTACGAAGTAACCGGTTGAACTCTTCGCGACTTCGATAAAAATCGCGTTCGTTATTTTTGAAGGCAAGGTCTATGACGAGACCTTTCTTCAACCAGCGATAAAAATTAATGAGATGAGGATTAATATCATTTTGTAACGCTTGTCCCGGCCGCAGGCCCAGAGAAACTGCGAGGCCTCCACAAAAAGGCTCGACGAGCCTTCTGTGTTGTTCGCTTTCCCAGTAAGGCAAGAGATACGGTATCAGCCATCGTTTTCCACCTGCCCACTTTAATGGAGGCGACAATGATCCCGTCTGAGCTAGTGGGAGCGTTGATTGGCTCGCCAAACTTAAGGCTGTTCCAGTCTTCAATATCTACGCCTTATACCATATTTATGAAGCAAAACACAGATCAGCTAACGCCGGAAGATCACATGTGAGATAAGATCAAGATCGGGGTCAGGCTTGCGACTTTTGCGATTCTCAATCAGCTGTCAATGACTCGTAAAGTCTTACGGCCACGTCGGTCGCAAGTTCAAACTTCGACCCTTCTCGGCCGGTTCGATCTTGACGTTCCGGAATAGAATCGAACCGCTTGCTTCCACGACCTCGCTGGCTCGAACGCCACGGAAGATGCAATCTACAAAACTCACGCCGTCAATAACTGCGCCGGGGAATCTTCCTAACCCGCGAAGCGGGTGTCAGCGTAAAGCCTGGGGGCGTAAGCCCCAGGAATGCGTTGGAAAAATGAACCAAGCCCGCGGAGCGGGTGACAGCCGAATCATTTGCGATTGACGATTTGTGATTGCCGATTGGCTTTATCGAAATTAACCAATTGGCAATGCCCAGGTCTATCGCCCGCTTCGCGGGCTCAATTATTTTATTGGTGGCTTGATCCTGGGACTTACGCCCCAGGCTTTATGCTGGCGTGCGCTCCGCGCACTAGAAAACCGAAATCGGGGTCAGGCCTTCGATTTTGCGATCGCGAATCCGCGCAGCGAACGCACGGTATCACAAGTTCCTAACCCGCGGAGCGGGTGTCAGCATAAAGCCTGGGGTGTAGAACCCCAGGGCCTGTCGTGGAAAACATTCGAAGCCCGCGAAGCGGGCGGCAGCATAAAGCCTGGGGTGGAGCGAAGCGGAACCCCAGGTGCGCGTCGGTAAAAGTGTATTCAAGCCCGCGGAGCGGGCGACAGCCGAATCAGTATCGGAATCGGTAGCGAAGAGATCAAAAGCGCGAGTTGCGTTAATGATCTGGTCGCTACCGCTCCCGGTTCTGTAACGCTATCGCCCGCTTCGCGGGCTCAATTGTAATTGGTGGCTTTGATCCTGGGGCTTGCGCCCCAGGCTTTATGCTGGCGTGCGCTAGGTACGCTGACCCGGTCGCTACCGCTCCCGGTTCTGTAACGCTATCGCCCGCTCCGCGGGCTCAATTGTTATTGGGGCTTTGATCCTGGGGCTTACGCCCCAGGCTTTATGCTGGCGTCCGCTCCGCGGACTATTTAACTCGCGGCGTTCTGGTCCGTGGACTCAAATGAATCGTTCATCGTATTCAATTCCATTCTCCTGCAAGAATTTAATGAACTCATCGCGAAAGGAAATGTTCTGGTGGTGTTCCTTTTGTCGGGCAATGTACCGACGTACTGCTTCAACGTGCGATTGACTTACGGTGAACGCACCATAACCACGCTGCCAGGAAAAGTTCTTTAACGACGGAAAGACAGCATGCATCCATCCGGTCGCATTTGCCTTCAGATCTCGTAAGACGTCAGACAGAGCACAATCCGGCCGAAGCTTAGCCAGCAGGTGAACGTGATCTTCGGTGCCATTCAGTTCCAGAGAAATGCCGCCCACCTTGCGAATTGTCCCGCCGAGGTAGTCATAAAGCCGCACCTCATATTCAGGCGTAATGAGTGGCCGCCGATCCTTTGTGGAGAAGACTATGTGATAAAGGAGATTTGTGTAGGAGTCGGACATGTGCTTAGCCTAGCACGCTTGTCACGTAATGTTTTTTGCATGCGGAGACTATCGCCCGCTTCGCGGGCTCAATGTTAATTGTTGGCTTTGATCCTGGGGCTTGCGCCCCAGGCTTTATGCCTCGCCTGCTCCGCAGGCTTATGCTGAGCACCCTCACCCTAAGCCTCTCCCAGAGGGAGAGGAGCATGAAGCACGCGGTTCTGACCTGAAACATTTCTCTTGCTTAATCGTCTTAGAGGGTAAGTGGATGAGGTGCTGAGTTCGAGCAATCACGAAAATCCGGCGTGGAGGAATAAGACATGAATGTACAGAGGTATGCAAGAGTTGCGGGAGTCCTTTTCCTGCTGTCGCTCGTGGCGGGCGGATTTGGTGAAGCTTACGTTCCGTCCAGGCTCATCGTCGGGGCCGATGCCGCGGCCACGGTGGCAAATATCAAGAATTTTGATTTTCTGTACCGGCTGGGTTTCGCGGCCTTCCTGATCGAGTCTCTGTGCGATACCGCGCTCGCGCTGATCCTGTACGTGTTGCTCAAACCAGTTAACAAACAACTGTCATTGCTGGCCGCGTTCTTCGGACTAATGGCCACCGCTACTTTCGCCTTTGCCGAACTCTTTTATTTTGCGCCACAGCTAATCCTTGGGCGCGCGTACCTCAACAACTTCACACCGGATCAGGTCAACTCGCTCGCACTGCTGTCGCTGAAGTTCTATGGATACGCGGGCATGATATTCACCGCATACTACGGCATGGCCTGGATAGTCCGTTCGTACCTGATCTTTCGTTCAAGTTATCTTCCGAAGTTCCTCAGCGTGCTGATGGCAATCGGAGGCATTGGATTTGTCGTCAGAAACTTTCTGCTGATCCTCGCGCCCGCTTACGCATCAGACGTGCTGCTGATGTTGATGTTTCCTGGTGGACTTATAATGACCGTTTGGTTGCTGCTGAAAGGCGTTAACGTTCAGAAATGGAACGCAAAAGTAAGCGCCGCCCGCGCGTCGTAATTAGCGGCCATGGAATTAATACAGTAGCTCAAGCCCGGAGTGACATTCACGCCGCAAGATGGACAATACATTCTCCTTCATCCCCTTAGAACCACTACGATTTTGAATGATGCTAAGTTCACGCAGTCGGCGGCGAATCCAGTGGTGTCGTTTGCCCGCCGCCACATGAGCGCATACCCTGGCGAAACTTCTCGCGTTCCTCCGGCGTCATCTGTTCCCAGCGCTCGGCCATTCGCTCGCGCACTCGCTCGCGTATTCGCCCCTCCATTCGCCGGCGCGAATTGCGGTGCCCACCGCCACCAAGGCCAAATCCTCCAAACAGAATCCGGCAGAGGGCCAGCAGTCCGATGGCCTGCCAGAAAGTTATTAGCCGTAATCCGAACAGGGCCGGCGCCAGCCAGTTCCACAACAGCATCACCACTCCGCCACCAATTGCAGTGAAGGCCACGATCCCCAGGATCGCCAGTGGCGCTATTATCATCAGTCTCTTCATTCTCGTCAGGTCCGTCAGTCTCTTTCTCATGTTGTGTTCCTCACTTATTCGTAAACTCGTCGTGACCTAATTTCGTTTTTCTCTGCGCCTCTGCGAAGACCTCTGCGCCCACTGCGGTTAATAAGACGCCGAAAGACTTTACCGCAGAGAAAAAACCGAGGCATCGCAGAGAACGCAGAGAATTTCAAATTCGGGCACTACTTCAAAAACTCGTCGTAAATGCTCTGCAGTCGTTCGCGCAGATGCAGCACCGCGTAGCGCTTGCGCGAGAGCAGGGTGTTGACGTTCACACCGCTTTCTGCCGACAACTCTTTGAAGCTGCGCCCTTCGAGTTCGTGAGCAACGAATACCTCACGCTGCTCTTCTGGCAGTTCGTCGAGCGCAAGTTCCAGCTCATCAAGCAGCACGCTGCGCAAGTAGAGCGCTTCCGGCCCGGCCCCCAAACGGTCGATGGGCGATGGCAAGAGATCTTCGATCTGCAGCAGCTCTCCGTCTTCGTCGTCAAAGTTGTTGGGCGCTGCGTCGCTCCAGGTCTCTGGCTTCTGCTTGCGGAAAAGGTCTGTGATGCGATTGCGCGCGACACGAAAAAGCCACCCCGTAACGTGGTCAATCGGCATCAGCAGGCGATTGGCTTCCACCAGTTTGTAAAAAACCTCCTGCAAGATGTCTTCGGCGTCCGCAGGGTCGGACACCCGCCGGCGGATGAAATTTCGCAGCCGGGATCGTTCCCCCGCGACGATTTCGGAGATGTGACGGTCTTGCTCGGTCATCGAGTCGATCGGCGGCTCATCCATCCACTACTGTAGACGAACGGCAGCGGGAAATATTGTAGAGATTTAAGAAGGCGTATCCACTGATTACGCAGATTACACAGATTCTGAAAACGCCAAGACCGTTTCTCTAGTCTCTAACGGTTTATGTTTGAATCTGTGTAATCCGCGTAATCTGCGGATTGTCCTCCATTGACAGTGAGAAACAGGAGGTTCAAAATGCGCCCAACTCGCGCAACAATTAACCTAAGAAAGTAGAGGAGAGAACGTCATGCCTTCTATCACAGGATCTTTTTCGGGAAAAATCACTCAGCAGTTTGGTCTGCCCCTGAATGATCAATCCAACCACCTACTCGCCATCGTCGAGGTTAACGGTACACAGAATTCGCCTGATCCGTTGTGGAACAACTCCCGGATTACATACTGGGGCATTAACGACTTGCTCAACGCCGAGGGCTCGCAAACCGGTTACTTCAACAACGTCCATTCTGACGGGGGCAGAGACTTTGGAACATTCGAGGGCAAAGTTTCTGCGGCAGGCACCACGATGACCGTCGAAGGCACTTTCAAATTCACAGGCGGCGATGGTGAATACCGCGGCATCACGGGCGGTGGCACGTTCAAGACCGTGTCAAAATCGGAGAATGAGGTCGAAGCCACGTGGAACGGTGCTTACGAACTGGCCAAAGCGCAGGCGGGCTGATCACGAGGAAACCTTCGGACGTAGCCGCTTCGCGGTCAAAAGAAAAAATCATCAAACTCAATCTCGCCGGAACTCTTCGACGAAAGGAGCGGTCTGCGTGACACCATCGTATCGATCAACACAGGCAACACAGGAGCCGCAATGCCAGCGCCCACTGTTCCGGCTCGAGCAACAGATCACCCGCGGTCGCGTTGTGCTTTTGCTGGCTGCAATCGTGCTCGGGAGCGCCGGTTGCTCAAAATTGAGAAATGAAAACACCGGTGGAGGTGGCCACACAAATACCTCGCCAGACAACTCAAACACTGGCCCGTCTTCGGCACCTGCATCTTCCCCCGGTCAAGGAACACCAACGACCTGGGAGGCGAACGCCACGTCGCTAAACGGCAAAGATGGACAGACGTTCACGCTGGCGTGTTCTCTGGGCGGCACAGCGCATCCGGTTTGGGGTAGCGATATCTATACGGCCGATTCATCAGTCTGCACGGCTGCCGTCCATAGCGGATTGATAACCTATCAGCAAGGCGGCGCCGTCACCATCGAATTGCGCCCAGGAAAGAATATCTATGGCTGCAGTGAAAGAAACGGCGTGACGACCAGCTCTTATGGCTCATATGGGCAGAGCTTCGTTTTCAAAACTCCAAACACCGAGGCGGTCGTGCGAGAAGCCGAGGACCAAACGCCTGTGATGTGGAATACGTCGGCTGGAATGGTCAGCTTCGAACCCGGCAAGACCCTCAAATTCAAATGTCCCTCTGGTGGCAAAGAAAGCGCGGTGTGGGGCACCGACATTTACACCGCTGATTCGTCGATCTGTAATGCGGCGGTCCATGCCGGCAAGTTGACGATGGCGAGCGGCGGTTCCGTAATGATCGAACTACGGCCCGGAGAGTCTTCTTACAAAGGCAGTGCGCGAAACGGAATCAAGACAAATGACTACGGAGCGTACGGCCAAAGTTTCGTGGTGAAGTGAGCGGCACGACTCGTTCCGGACTAGCGACCTATGACGTTCATGCCGGTCCTTCGGACCTCTCCATTAATTTCAATATTTCCAACCACACTCTAACGGTCGTGGCTATTGCATGACGGCCCTTCGGGCCTTACCACTCCGCTTAATCCGCCACCCGATAAACGCTCCGAACATTAAGATTAACGCCGAGACTATGCGCGCCCAGATTCCATGAATAGTTAAATCGCCTCGACCCAACAAAAATAGATTTCCCGTGAGAAGTCCAACCACCGCGCTGATGAGGGTCACGAGGAGATAGAGAGCAAAGGTCACGACAATGAACACTAAACAACCATTGAAAATGCACGCGGCCGGTTTATTCTGCGCAACCACGAGCGGATTCGTAGACTCGTCATGACTGCCTGTGAGCTTTTGATGAAGCGACCACTGAATGCCGTCAAGCCACTTTCGAATTTGAATGTTGTAGTAACCGCCGACATCGAACAACATGTATCCCCGCCAACCAACGCGCTCGACCAATAGTTCGACGGCCACCCTCGTCCCACTCTCTGATGACGCTCCGCCTGCTGTTGATTGAATCCGCAGGTTAGCGATTGCCCGGTGTGTAAAACTATAACCTTGTGCTGAAAAGCCGTCGGGTGTATCTGTGACCTGCCACCCGAGTGATTCGGCCATAAACGTGCGCGCTGCTTCCGTGACGAGGTCGCGCGACGCCGCGAAGACTCTCTCCTGATGAAAGTGCTTGTACTTCCAATCCATGAATGTAATGCGGGAGTATTGACGACCGGACAAGACTTGTCAAAGATTCTATCTGGAGCTTTTCTCTGCGTAGTCAGAGCACGCAGAGGCGGTGCAGAGAACTTCAGATTAAGAAAACTACTCCTACGTTGTGCTGCTGACGCGTAACGATCGAATTCCACGCGCGGGCGATCAGCATTCAAGCAACGATCTCACGAACCAGTCTAAGAAGCATGCTGTCCGCTGTTCTTCTTCGATGGCCAAACGTAGGTCCTGAACGCATAGGCCCACGGCATCGCCACGATCGGCAGGATAACCCATACAAATGCATGCGCCATTCCTTCGGCCGGCGAGCCTGCCAGTTGGTTTGTTGACCACAGTGGGTATGCCACGATGACGAGCCAGATGATCTTGTAAAAGATCTCGAACAACACAATCGGGAGCCATTTGAGAGGATTGATCAGCCCAAAAATTGACAGCACCGAATACGCCGCCCACATGCACACCGCGGCGGCCTTCACGTGATCCCACTGGCCCTGATGCTTGAAGATGGCCGACCACGAGTCGCTCGCGACAAATAGGACTACCAACAAGAAGAGCAGCCGCAAGAGGTAGATGTTGATCGGGCGGACGCCTTCGTAACGCTCGTAGTCCGGCTTAAAAATGGCTTTGATACTGAACATATTTTTCGTGACCTCTCCTGGTGGTGTACCTAAGGAGCAGCCTGGCTTGGAACCCGTTCTGCGAAACCTTTGGCCATCAGCCACAACGCCAGAGCCAGGTGGCTCAGACCCATCGGGACGCCCATCAGCGTCACGATGCTATAACCGAGGAACGCAGGCAACGGGATCCCTGTGAAGTGAAGCATGACCGTTAGCAGTCCAAAGGCAGCCAGTGCGCGCGGCACCAGGGCGAAGCGATACACAACGCAGTAAAGCAAGAAGATCCAACTATCTATGACCAGCAGCTCCGTGAAATGCACCCACCTCCTGGTTGAGCCGACCACCGCCGCCAGCGTTTGGAAAAGCCCGTCCGGGCCGCCGGCCTCGGCGTACTGCTGGCTCAAAGACAGCATAGAAAGTATGTGGCCGTTATCGACCGCTTGCAGCGCAAACATGATCACGCTGGCGGCCACGAGCCACAGGGCCATACGCTCGCTGTACTGACGAAAAACCGGCCATGCCGCGATTGAGATGCCGATCGTAAGCGCGCAATTCGCGAACAACAGAAACACAGCCAGTCTGATCTGAAGAGAAGCCCCCGCCGCATTTGCAAGGAAGTCTCGAGGGCCCGTTGTTAGTGGATGCAGCAACACGAAGGGCACAATAAGTCCCGTTAATTGTACGAACAACAGCACGCCGATTAGCCGGCCGACGCTTTTCGCAGATCTCATAATCAGCTCCTTCGAAATGAGAGAAGAAGATGTATCAACCCGAAGGGTTGACAGAAAGTAGGAGGTCGAGCGGAGCGAAGACCTCCGGAAAGCGAGTTAATCAGTTTGCACCCTGAAGGGGTGCCACCACTCTTTCAAGCGCGCTCTCTAGCACCCCTTCAGGGTGCCGGCGATCAATGGCTCGGGTTCCGGTGGTCTGCGGACCACCGGCTACTATCTCGCAGCCCTTCGGGCTGCCGCCTAAGCTTCTCCCAAAGGCAATACCACCCTGATGAGCCAGCATGTCATTCCCCTCGCGACACACCTGCTGCGATGGCCTGCTCCTTCCATCGTTGTTCGTTCACGCCGAACACGAGGAGCCACAGGATTTTCGCTGCTGACCCGAGGAGACCCAGGACTGCAATGATGGGGAACAGACGGTATCCGAGCGGCGGATATAGGAAGCTCAGCCAACCCACACCTCCAAGGATCCCCAACACGCCCAGAATCCGAGGCAGGAAGGTGGACCTGATAACGAGGTAGCCCGTCAGGAGCGCATAGAATCCGAAAAAGACCAGGGCCATCGCGGCGCCCTGGTCATTCACCTTGAGAAAGAGGAGCGCCAGCGCCTGCAACTGTTCCGCGCTGAATACACTCAAGTAGTGCGAGCCTCCCAGGACGAACAAGGGGGCGATAAAAAAGACGCGGCTAAAAGTTTTGATGGCGCAACCGACGAGGCTGAGGAACGCCGCGAGCAAAGAGACTTTCCTGCCCGCCGGCTTAAGCAAATCATAAAAGAGAGCTGTCATGGCGACCTGGCACGTCATCTCGATGAGGTAGCCTGCGAAACCCAACTGAAACAAATCCCTGTGCGCGAGGATGTTGTTTGCCGTGGCCGCGGCGTCGCCGTCTACAACAAGCCTGCCGCTCACGAAACCCTGAGCGAATATTCCCGTCAGTATGGTGAGGAGATAAAACACACCGGTAATCCTGGCCAAAGTACGCGGCGAAGCTTCTGCAATCCGTGTGCTCATACTCTTTCCTCCTTATGCGCTGGTGTTTTGATTTCAGTTTGTCTCTGCGCAGTCTCGGCGACCTCTGCGTCTCTGCGGTGAAGAATAGGTTCAAATACACTCACCGCGGAGACGCCGAGCACGCAGCTTGATGGCAATTCTCGCGGGAAGTTTAAGAATAAATATTAGTCCTGGACTGGACTATCGGCCAGACCGTTTCTCAAACCAGGTAAAGGTCGCGTCCCGCGTCCTCAACCACCAGGGTCTCAGAATCGGCTCGATAGTCTTCGAGGTTAAATCGCCGGTGATCGAGGAAGCCAAGGTTGACTTTGTGACAATCGGCTTCGGTAACTGCGGTCGCGAGTGTAATTCGATACCGAGGCGTTAGCTGTCCGGCGGCATTAGGAGCGCTGCCATAACTCACATGCGCCAGATGTGCCGCCACACAAAGATTAGCGCGCAACTCATCCGAACCTGCGACCATTTCGCGCACGTGTTCGAGCGGCGCGTATCCGTACTTTTCGATCAAGTGACCATGGGTGGCGGAAAGTTGTTTGAGCTGCGGCGCATAAATGATCAGTTCACCACCGGTTTCGATAATGCTGCCCAGCTTGTAGCTGGCCTTGCCGCCGACCCACAACTCATCGTAATGACGGTCCAGCAGCGCGACCACGCGCTTGTACTTCCTCCCGATATGCTTGATGTGAACTTCGCTGCTGACATTTGCGGCGAGGCGGAAGGCTTCATAGAGGTCTCCGGCAAAGAGTGCGTGCGTGCGCAGGCCCTCACTATTCCGGGTCGAAACCGACGTAAAAGAGATTATCCTGGAGGGCACCAGCGCTGCGGCCGCTTCGATTACCCGCCGCGTCGGAGTTTCGATGCGACCGATTACATTCTCGATTGTGGCTAGCGCCCCGAGCCAATGAGTCAGATGGGTCAGCTCAGGACCGGCTACGCCCGGGAAAAAATACTTTGCACCGCCGGCAAAGCCTGCCACCTCGTGCGGCATTGTGGCTCCAAAGATCAGAACCGTGTCGTACTTTCCAGGCGCGAGCAAAGCATTTAAGCGTACTGGTACTGATTCGTGCATCAGCCCATCCGTTAACCTGGCGATGAGTGCAGCGCTCAACTCACCGATTGTCACCAACTCGTCTTCGCGATCCCATCGATGATCGAAGATGCGGGCGACGCAGCCCTGCGCGATTCTTGTCCAGCCGATTTTGGCGCGCTTCTCAGCTTCATTCATCGGCCCGTGAGTACCCTGCGCAATCAATACGTCGAAGCGTTCAATCTTTTTCTGTGAAAGTATTTCAGCGGCGAACGGAACTAACTGATCGGTGTTGTCATCGCGGGTCTTATCAGGAACGATCGCCAGCACGCGTTCGCCTGATCCAATGTCCGCGAGGGCTTCTGTGACAATGGCGCGCAACTCTTCCGATGAGAGTGAAAGCGTCGCCCCGCCGCGCCCGATTACGGATTCCAATATTGCGCTGCTCATTGTGTTCCTGTCAGAACCGCCTGCGGTAGCGGGCGGTTGATCGGTAGATGCGATTGTGTTCTTAGGATTAGATCAACCGCGCGCTACCGCAGGCGGTTCTGACTTCACTCTCCAATTACTGATTAACGCCGCTGGCGAGAAACCCGCCATCCACCACCAGGACCTCGCCAGTGATGAAGCTCGCTGCGTCTGAAGCGAGAAAGACTGCCGCGCCGGCCAACTCTTCAACTTGGCCGAATCGTTTCATTGGCGTGCGCAACAGAAATTCCCGACCGCGCTCACTGTCGTCCAGTAACTTTTGATTCAGAGCCGTGCGGAACACTCCGGGAGCAATCGCATTGACGTTCACGCCGCGCGCGGCCCATTCAATGGCGAGCGATTTCGTCAGCATTGCGACCGCAGCTTTGCTGGCTGAGTAGGCTGCGACTTCATAGAGCGCCACAAAGGATGTAAGCGAAGCGATGTTTACAATGCGGCCGTAGTTACGCTCGAGCATGTGGCGGCCAAAAATCTGACAGGCGCGCAGTGTTCCGGTCAGGTTGGTGTCGAGGATATCAGTCCACTCTTCATCGCTGACGTCGACAGTAGGGGTGCGTTTCGTCTTGCCGGCCGAATTGATAAGGATATCGACCTTGCCAAACTCTCCGATGCACCTATTCAACAACTGATCCAGCGAAGCCCGATCGCTGACATCCGAAACAACTTCCAAAGAACGTCGGCCCAGCGTGCGAATTTCAGCGGCGGCCTCTTTGACCTGTTCAAGGCGTCGCGAACTCGGCACCACGTCCGCGCCTGCCTCTGCCAGCCCGCGAGCAATCGCCCGCCCGATTCCGGACGTGCCGCCGATGACAACTGCTGTTTTCCCGGTTAAATCAAAAGCTTGATGTGGCATTTTATGAATTTGGAAGCAATCCCTTTTTTTGATAATGACTAATAGTGTCTCAGAACTTTGGTTTATTGATGAATCCGTTGGTATGCCGCGATCTCTTTTAGGGCCGCTATTCATCACGAACCCGAGAGTGTAAACCCCTGGAGCTATGTGTCAAAACAAATCTCGATTGCGCAGTCAGTACCGGGAGCGGTAGCGACCGGGTCTCAATTCACACCGCGGCCGAGTTTGTCAGGACGGTCACCCGGTCGCTACCGCTCGCGGTGCTGACCTCATTACTCGACGTTTTTGACTGCGGCGTCTTGTCGATATATCTCCGCCTCGATCCTGGCCACCGCTCTGCCGGTTTCACCACTCACCGCAGGTTCCCGATTGCTTAACACGGCATTCGTGAAATCTTCGACCAGCGGGGCGTGCAGGTTTGCTGCCGGCGAGTGTACTTCATATCGTTCTCCCAACTTACCGATCACTCGTATCTTTCCCTGGTTCAGGACGGAAACGCGAATCGAACCCAAACTGCCGAAGATGTTAAGGGTATCTTTCGCTTCCGCGGCCGCATGAGAGACAGAGAGGACGGCGCAGACGCCGCCGGCAAAACGAAACAAGGCCGTGGCCGTGTCCTCAACTTCGCGATCGAAAACAGTGTTCGCGATCAGGGCTTTGACGTCGCTAATCGGGCCGAAGATGTTCAAGAGAACTTCAATCCGGTGACAGCCAAAGTCGAACATAGGACCACCACCGGCGAGCTGTTTTTGCAGCAACCACGATCGGGCATCGCCGGCGGCTGGATTGAACCACTCAAAAGCCTCGATCTGCGCGAGAGCGGGCACGCCGATTTCACCTGACTTGATAATCTCCTTTACCCGCTCGACCACCGGATAAAAGCGGCGATAATAGGCAACGCCGAGCTTTACGCGTTGGCTGCGAGCGGCGTCAATCATCCGGTCACACTCCTGCACGTTCATGGCCATGGGCTTTTCGCAAAGCACATGCTTTCCTGCTTCAGCCGCCGCGATCGCTTGCGGGGCATGAAGATGAACCGGCGTAGCGATGTAAACCGCATCTATCTCGTCATCGTTCAGCAAGTCGCGCCACTCGGCATACCACCTCTTGGCACCAAACTCTTTGGCAAACGACGCTGCCAATTCTGACCGGGCTCGGCTGACGGCTATAAGCTCGCTAAACTGTGTATCGCGCAAAGCAGGCGCAACGCGTTTGCGCGCGATGTCGCCACATCCAATCAACCCCCATCTAAGTTTCAATTCGGCCCCCAAATAAGAATTTCCATTAGGTCGCCTCCGCGAAGGTGGAACGCGCTCCCAATACGATTCTGACTCCCAATTAGTGGCCGCAATTTACCATATCGCCGGTCGCAGACATTAATCACTTGACCTGAGACGCTCGATTGGAATAAAAGTGCGAACTCATTTTGCTTTGCTCGGACATGAAATTCTTTCCATGCAAATCATCCAGGCATTATTCAGCTTATGCATTATCTCTTCCGCATTTCTGGGGGTGACTTCAATTGCAGTAGCGCAAGAGACAAAAACTGCAAACCCGCGCATCTTTCTAATCGATGGTCGAAAGCTGACGGAGACTAAGCGACGGATTGAGTCGGGTGATCAAACTTTCACTGCCGCGCTCGCGAAACTCGAAACTGACGCGCGCCGGGCCATGCAGCAGAGGCCTTTATCGGTAGTTACCAAGGCGGTCACGCCACCGAGCGGCGACAAGCACGACTACACGAGTCAGGCTCCATACTTCTGGCCCGACCCGAATAAACCCGACGGACGGCCATACATCAACCGTGACGGCGAACGGAATCCGGAGCTCGACAAAATTACCGATCACCTCGCTCTCGATCAGATGGAAGTTGCGGTCCGCGCGCTCTCACTCGCTTACTATTTTAAGACCGATGAAGAGTACGCCGCGAAAGCGACGCAGTTATTGCGCGTCTGGTTCCTTGATCCGGCCACCCGCATGAATCCAAATCTGGAATACGCGCAATTCATTCCGGGTGTCAACACCGGACGCGGGATCGGGCTGATTGAAACTCGAGGCTTGGCGAACGTAGTCGACGCGATTGGTTTGCTGGCAGGTTCAAGGTCCTGGACATCAGCAGATCAGGAAGGACTTGAAGCCTGGTTTGGAACATTCCTGCAGTGGATGCAGGAAAGCCGGAACGGTCGTGAAGAGAACGCGAAGAAGAATAATCACGGCACGTTTTACGATGTCCAGGCAATGTCGTTTGCGCTGTTTGTGCGCCGGAGCGATCTGGCGAAGCAGATCGCCGAAGCGGCTAAAGAGAAACGAATCATGCTGCAAATCGAACCCGACGGTCGTCAGCCGTTGGAGCTGTCGCGTACTAAAGCATGGAGCTACAGCAACTTTAACCTGGACGGACTGATGATGCTGGCACGTCTGGCAGAAAACAGCGGCGTGGATTTATGGGTCTACGAAACAAAGGACGGGCGCAGTATTCGCCGCGCGCTTGAATATCTCTACCCATACGCGTCGGAAGATCGAAAGTGGACCTATCAACAAATCGGCGGCTTCGAAGTGAAATTGTTCTTTCCCTTGATGCGCCGGGCCGCCGCGCACTACCAGGATGAGAAGTTCAAAGCCGCTGAGTTAAGGATTCCCAAATCAGATCCGAGCGATCGGGAGCATCTTCTGTCTGGAAAATAGAGAATAACCATGCGAATACTCTCCTGCTTACTTATTACTGTACTCGTGTCATTCAGCGCTCCGTTCAGGGCGCAGGACAAACAATCCCCGTCAAAGATCTACCACGACGGCTGGATTGATCTGAATAAGAACGGCCGGATGGATGTCTACGAAAATCCAGCCGCATCGATTGAGCGACGGGTCGAAGATTTGCTTTCCCAAATGAACCTCGCAGAGAAGACCTGCCAGACCGCGACGCTCTATGGCTATAAGCGCGTGCTACAGGATGAATTGCCGACGCCGAATTGGAAGAATGAGATCTGGAAAGATGGCATCGCCAATATCGATGAGCATTTGAACGGCTGGGCCGCCGGTTCAAAGAGCGCATACGCAACCGATATTCGCAAGCATGTGTGGGCGATGAATGAAACGCAACGCTTCTTTGTGGAAGAGACGCGCCTCGGAATACCTGTCGACTTCACCAATGAAGGATTGCGCGGTGTGGCGTTTACGAATGCTACCAGCTTTCCTTCCGAGTTGAGCATGGGGCATACGTGGGACCCGGCTTTGGTCCGCGAGATGGGTCGCATCACCGGTCAGGAAGCTCGAGCTCTTGGTTACACGAACATCTATGCGCCAACTCTGGATGTGTCCCGGGACCAGCGTTGGGGACGCATCGAAGATACTTACGGTGAAGATCCTTATCTGGCATCACGTCTCGGCGTCGAAATGGTGAAGGGTTTGCAGGAACACTACACGGTTGCATCAACCGGCAAGCACTTCGCGGTTTACAGCGTGGGGAAAGGGGCCCGCGAAGGTGAAGCGCGCACTGATCCGCAGGTTTCACCCCGTGAGGTCGAAAACATCCTGCTGCCACCTTTTCATGCGGCAATCAAAGAAGGCGGTATGCTGGGTGTCATGAGTTCCTACAACGACTATGACGGAGTGCCGGTGACCGGGAGCAAGTACTGGCTGACAGATCGTCTGAGAAACGATTTTGGGTTCAAGGGTTATGTAGTTTCCGACAGCGCTGCCGTCGAATATCTTTATAACAAGCACGCGGTTGCGGCCGACATGAAGGATGCCGTGCGGCAGTCTATTGAGGCCGGGTTAAATGTTAAGACAAACTTCACCAGACCCGAGGACTTTATTTTGCCATTACGCGAACTGGTCAAAGAAGGAAGGGTTTCGATCAAAACGCTGGATGACCGGGTGCGCGATGTACTGCGGGTAAAGTTCATTGTCGGAATCTTCGATCATCCTTACGTCACCGACGCGGCGGCTACTGAACGCCTGGTTAATTCAGTCGACCATCAACAAGTGGCCCTGCGCGCAGCGCGCGAGAGCATCGTCTTGCTCAAAAATGACCAGAATGTCCTGCCGCTGAACAAAGAGATCAAGTCCATTGCAGTCGTTGGACCTAATGCCGACGATGACAGTACGGCTCGCTATCGCTACGGCCCGTCAGGCGTAAAGGGAGTGACGGTGCTGGAAGGGATCAGGCGAAAGCTCGGCGACCGCGTGAAAGTGAACTACGCCAGGGGCTGTGAGATCACCGATGCTCACTGGCCGGAGACTGAAGTGCTGCCCGAGCCCATGACTCGTGAAGAATCCAGCGAGATTGGTAAAGCCGTCGCCGCCGCGGAAAAATCCGATGTGACGGTAGTCGTGCTGGGCGATTCGATGAAGACTGTCGGCGAAAGTCAGTCGCGTACAAGTCTGGACTTGCCGGGTCACCAATTGGATCTGGTAAAGGCAGTGCATGCAACCGGCAAACCCGTAATCGTAGTCTTGATTAATGGCCGTCCAATGAGCATCAACTGGATTAGCAAATACATACCCGGCGTTCTCGAGGCCTGGTTTCCGGGCGCGCAGGGAGGAACCGCCATCGCGGACGTCTTGTTTGGTGATTACAATCCGGGCGGAAAGCTGACCGTTACTGTGCCGCGCACGGTGGGACAAATTCCATTTAATTTCCCTACCAAGCCAAACGCGCAATGGGAGGGCGAGAAGACTCGCGTGAACGGCGCTCTCTACTATTTCGGACATGGGTTGAGCTATACGACTTTCACTTATAGTAACCTGCGCGTTAGTCCGCTGGTCCAAAATCCGCGGAGCGATGTAACAGTCAGCGTCGATGTGAAGAACAGTGGTGCGCGCGAAGGGGAAGAAGTGGTGCAGCTCTACACTCGAGACCTGGTTAGCAGCGTCACAACCTACGAGAAGAACCTACGCGGCTTTGAGCGTATCCGGTTGCTGCCCGGCGAAACGAAAACAGCGAAGTTTGTGCTGAGGCCGGACGATCTTGCCCTGTGGGATCGCAGCATGCGCTTTGTGGTCGAACCAGGAAAGTTCAAAGTAATGATAGGCTCGAGTTCGGAAGACATTCGTTTGCACGCCGAGTTCGAGATCATAGGGCCAAAGTCCTCTCGTTGAAGGCATCTTAACCGGGACATCATGCAACAGTTCAGAGTCTTTTTAGACCCGGTTGGAGTTGGAGCTAAGGGATTCTTAATACCTGATAAGTTGGCGTTTACCTACTTCCCGCGCAGCCCTTTCCGTCTGATCCCCTGAATCAAAACACCGCCGCCCTGAAAAATTATCTTGACAGATCTTCCTTTCCGGGGATATTGTTCGCAACTCAAACAATACCGGACCCCAAGGGATCTGATGCGAAAAATCAATACGCGGGATTTTCATGTGGCTACTCGGACGACCTCGCGCGACATAAATCGTCACATCGCGCTCAACTTGATCCGCGAGCATCAGCCGATCTCGCGCGCCGATCTCGCTCGCGGGATGAAGATGACCCGTGGAGTGGTGAGTGTCCTGGTGCAGGAACTGATCGCTCAAGGGTTGATTTATGAGGGGGCGACCGGTGAGGCAGCACGAGGACGCAAGCCTACGTTTCTCCATATCAGGACGCACGATCGTTTAGTGGTAGCGGTCGACGTGCGCTTCACGCGCACCTTTTTGATGCTCTGCGACTTTTCCGGGCGGCAGCTCGCAATCGAAAATTTCGAAACCGTTGTCCCGATTGCGGAATTCGTCAAAGACCTCGCTGTGCGCATTCGCAAGCTGCTCAGAAGGCGGGGGTTGGGGTTTACCTGCGAGGGCATCGGGCTGGTAGTTCCGGGTATGGTTGATCAGCGCACCGGCAAGATCCTGAATGCGCCGGCACTCGGATGGCGTGATGTCGATATCCGCACCAAGCTGGCTTCCGCCACGGGTCTGCCGGTACACATTGAAAACTCGGGGCGCGCTTCAGCCCTGGATCAATTATGGCTGACCCGCGGCGAGACTTCCGGCGGACATAACTTTGTCTATATCAGTGTCTCGGATGGCGTCGGTGTCGGCGTCGTCGTAAATGGAGAACTACTCAGGGGGCGCGATCACATCGCGGGCGAATTTGGACACATGCCCTTGAATCTGGATGGCCCTCGTTGCATGTGCGGAAACAACGGATGCTGGGAAGCTTACACTTCCAACCTGGCCACCCTCTCGCGCTATTTTGGCTGGAATTTGTCCAAACATAGTCCAAAACGTTTAAAGGACGCCGAGCGAAGTTCTTTCACCGTCCTAGATCTGATTGCCTGTGCACGTCGCGGCGATTCCAAGGCGGTGGCTGCCGTACTGGCCACTGGTCGCTTCCTGGGTTTGGGTATTGCCACGATTATTAATCTCGTTAATCCTGATTGCCTTTACCTGGCAGGGGAAATCACCACCGCCTGGGATTTGATCGAGGACACGGTTCGGGAGGCAGTCGCTGAGCGCGCTTTGACCGAAGCCGCGTCGCACACACCACTCCGCGTTACTTCGACCCAGGAATACCCAAGATTGAGAGGTGCTGCGGCCTTGATCGCAGCGCCGACCTTCGCGGCCCCACGGGTCGCTTAGCTTCCCGACGAGCATTGCTCGCTTTACGTTTTCTAAGCAGTAAGAGAACAAGGTCTCAGCGTAACTGTGTGGGCAACCAATCGTTCTTGCCGAACGGTATGAGTTGCTGAAGCTCGGAATTCTTCCTTTGGAGGTTCGATATGCAAAGCCTGAACAACTCAGCGTCGCAAAACTTTTCCGTCCCCCGGATCGCAGCGTTGCTCCTCTTGATGGTCTGTGCCGGTCTCACGATACAGGGACAAACAAATTTTGGCCGAATCTCGGGCACGGTAAAAGATACGAATGGCGGAGCGCTTCCGAACGCTAACGTCACAATTACCGACCTTGCCAAAAACCTGGTGCGCACGGGCACCACCGACAGTGACGGATTCTACACAGTGACCAACCTGCCCGTCGGCGCTTACAGCGTGGCTGCGGAGCGGACCGGTTTCAAACGCGCTAGCCAGTCAGGGATCGCCGTTACTGCGGACGCCCGCCTCACCGTGGATGTCATTTTGGAGCCCGGCCAGGTAACAGAGACGGTGCAAATTTCAACCATCGCCGGCGAAACGGTTAACACCACGTCAGGCGAAGTGGCTCGCGTGGTCGACAAACGACAGGTGCAAAACCTTGCGCTTAACGGACGGAACTACATGCAGCTCGTTACTCTTATTCCCGGCGCAGCCATCCTCGATGAAGATCAGTTGGCGTTGACCACCAGCCTGAGCATCAGTCAGGCGGCCATCAATGGGAACCGCCCCAACTACAACAGTCTGTCAGTCGATGGCGGCTTCAACATGGACTCAGGCAGCAATAACAGCCAGGTGAATAACGTCGGCATTGACTTCGTCGAAGAGGTCAAGATTCAAACCTCTAACTTCTCGGCTGAATATGGTCGCAACGCCGGGGCCTCAGTCAATATCGTAACTCGCGGCGGAGGCAACTCGTATCACGGCACCGCCTTTGAGTTCCTGCGAAATGACAAAATTGATGCACGCAACTTTTTCTCGCCGGTAAAAGCGAAGCTGCGCTTCAACAATTTCGGCTGGAACTTCAACGGACCGATCAAGAAAGACAGGTTCTTCTTTTTTGTGGGACAGGAGTATAAACGCATCCGGCAGGATTCGGCCCCAGTGAAACGGAGTATGCCGACACACGCGGAAAGGTTGGGCGACTTCAGTGCACGCGCCGGAACACTCAACGTGCCGGCCGGGTACACGGCGATCAATCCAGCCACGGGCGCGTCCGTTGCTGCCGGTCAACCAATTCCGGGTCGGAATCTAGCGAATCTGAGGCTCAACGGCGCGCCGGTGGCTATCGGTGCGGATGGAAAGGCGATCGCCTCGGTTTACAGCGCCATGGAAAAGCTCGCCGTGGCCTATGCAGACACGGCAACCGCTAACAATACAACTTTCCAGCAGCCGGGACCATTCGACTGGCGCGAGGACAACGTGCGGCTTGATTACCGCTTCAATGAAAAGCACAGCATGTATGGGCGCTACTTCCATGACTATTACAATTTGATTGATCCCTACGGCACCTTCATCAACTCGCCCTTGCCTACGATTCCCTCCAATCGGCTGCGTCCCGGGTTCAGCTATCAGATTTCTTATTCCTGGCTCATTCATCCTACGTTGATTAACGAAGCGAAAATCAACGCGACATGGAATGGTCAGCGGATACCGCCAGTCGGCGAATTTTGGAAACGCGACACCTACGGCTTTACCTACCCGCAACTTTTCTCTGGAGGGCGGTATGACAATGGCATACCCAACGTGACCTTTACGGGTGGCCAGGCGTATGCGAATTTCAATGGTCCGGCCGCCTCGTTGGTGTCACCCACAACTGACATCGCTGCCAGCGACAACCTGACTGTCATTCGTGGCAAGCACACCTTTAAGACCGGGGCGCTCATCATTCGTAACCGCAAGGACCAGAACGGGCGCTCAGGGTATACGGGCACGCTCGCATTCAACACGAATGGTACCAGGACCACGGGCAACACTTTTGCTGATGCGCTGCTGGGAAACTTTCGCAGCTATAACGAGGCCGATAACGACCCCATCGGATTCTTTCGGTTCAATCAGTACGAGGCTTACGGCACCGATAGCTGGAAGGTCACTCGCAATCTCAGCCTTGAGATTGGTGCTCGCTTCTACCATTTCGAGCCGACCTATACCCAGGCAAACAACATGGCGAACTTTGATCCCAGTCGTTACGATCCGAACCAGGCAGTAACCGTCCTTGCGAATGGCAATATCGATCCGAGCAAGGGTGGGAATCGCTTTAATGGGTTAGTCCGCGCGGGGAACGGTATTCCGGCGAGTGAAGTTGGCCGAGTCAGTACCAGCGCTGCTGCTCTCGCACTTATCCCTGCCGGAGCACCCCGTGGTTTTTACAAGCCTGCTAACAAGATCGCGCCGCGATTTGGCTTTTCATATGATCCGTTCGGGGACAGCAAGACCTCAATTCGTGGGGGCTTTGGCATGTTCTACGATAAGGTGGAGGGCAACTTGATCTTCTCTCAGGTCAACGTCCCTCCGTTTGTAAGCACGCCGAATTTTGACAATGGTAACATTGCGAATCCTGCCGGCGGCACGCCCGCGGCGAACGCCCTGATCGCCACGATCAATGCCATCAACCCAAACCTGGACATCTCCTACTCGATGAATTACAGCATCGGCGTGCAACGGGAGTTGCCGCGTGGGTTTTTCGTGGAGGCTACTTTTGTTGGCAATCAGGGGCGGCACTTAATACGCCAGCCGGATCTCAACCAACCTTCGTTTGCGGCACTGGCTGCGAATCAACCTTCGAATACACCACCGGGACCCAATGTGAATATTAACGCCCTGCGTCCTTACAAAGGTTACAATGCGATCTTGTTTCGTCTTTCAGACGCCAACTCGGACTACAAAGGACTGCAGCTATATGCGGCCAAGCGCAAAGGCGACCTGGAGCTGACCGCCGCCTATACCTTGTCCAAGACACTAACTGATACTAGCGGCAACGGTGACGCGTTAGATGTGGGTGAGGATCCTTTCAATCGTCACTACAATTTTGGCCCGGCATCTTTTGATCGACGTCACATCTTCGTGGCCACGTACGACTATCACATTCCCTTCTTGCGCTCGATGAAGGGTATTGGCGGCGCGTTTCTGTCCGGCTGGGAAGTAAGCGGCATTACGCGTTTCCAGAGCGGTGCCTATTTTACCCCGACAGCCAGTACTGCGATCGGTACTCGCCGAGCAGACTACGTTGGTGGCCCAGTGCTGCTTTCCAATAAAGGTCCTAACGGTTGGATCAACCCAGCGGCATTTGCCCCACCGGCTGTAGGCCTTCGCGGCAATTCCCCCGTGGGGATTGTTCAGGGTCCCAACCTGCAAACCTGGGATTTCTCGATGCGCAAGCAATTCAATCTCACAGAGCGATTCAACCTGCGGTTTCAGGTGGACATGTTTAATGCCTTCAATCGGGCGAATTTCAGGGCGCCGGATATCGCCTTCGGGACACTTGCCGCCAAGCCCGACGGTACTCTTGGTCCTTCGAATGGGGCCTTCGGCAAGATTTCAACTGCCGGACCAGCCCGCAACATTCAGTTCGGTCTGAAACTGAATTTCTAAGAGAAGGAAGCCTATTGCGCGGCAGCGCTCGGGTGAGCTGATTTAGTGCAAACCAGGGCGGGAGCATTCGACGCGGTTATCGATGCTCCCGCACTCGGATCTTTCTTTACTGCTTCTGGAGTTGAGAGTTGTGAGAAATGGCGCGCTTCTCTTTGCTGCCATGTCATTTTTGGTTGGGCCGATCGCTTTGGTCTCACCGGCGGCGGGACAGCAAAGCGATTTTTGGAGGGACTTCAGCGACTGGGAGGCGCGCAGAAAAGCACTCAACAGCGTCGCCGAGGCTCACGAGAGATCCTTACCGTATCGACGACCGGCTGCCGCGCCACGCGTCCGGGACATCAAGCGCATCCAGGCCCTTAACAGTGAACTGACGCAAGGGGTCTCGCAAGGCAGCGTGCTCGATTTCAGGTTTCTCGCCAAGTCTGCCTCCGAGATAAAAAAGCGCGGCAAACGGCTGCAGCTCGAGCTGGCATTTCCAAAGCCTAAAGAGGGCGACAGGAGAAGCCTCGGAGCGAGGCCCGAGGATTTGAGGGCTTTGGTAACGGTACTCGGGGCGTCGATCTCAAGTTTTGCGGGTAACCCCGTTTTCAAAAAGGCTCGGGTGGTTGACGCAAACATATTGATTAAAGCGGGAAGGGACCTCGAGGAGATCATTGAACTGAGCGAGTGGGTTGAAAGGAGCTGTAAGGAAATGGCGAGATCCACCGCGGTGCACTAAATTGATGGAGCGGACGCGCTCTCACTTTGATTGCCGGCCAGTCGACTCAGGTGTCAGCGTTTCCGCCGCCAGTTAATCCGACACCGGGAACAATTCTTGAACGAAAATACTTCGTAAGATTCTTTTGGTGACTGGTGCGCCCCATTCGGGCTGCGCCGCGAAGCAAGGTTCTGAGATCAATATTCCTGTTGACCTGTGCCACTGGAGTTCTGATTTAGCTAAGTAATGAGTCGTACGATGAAACTCTTTGTTCTTTTTGTCTTTCTTCTGGCGGCTATCCCCTGTGTTCAGGCGCAGCAAATTGGCTTAATCGGAAACACCGACGGCCGAAAGACCATTAGCCTGGATGGCCAATGGAAAACGATCGTCGATCCTTACGAAGCCGGCTACTACGATTATCGTTATCAGCCGAGTGCCAACGGCTACTTCAAAGACGCCAAGCCAAAGACCAGGAGTGATTTGATCGAATATGATTTCGACACTTCTGAGTCACTTGCTGTGCCGGGTGATTGGAACACTCAACAAGAGCGTCTGCTGTTCTACGAAGGGACGATTTGGTACAAGAAATCTTTTGATTATCAACGAAAGGAAAACGGTCGTCTCTTCGTCTACTTCGGCGCCGCCAACTATTTGGCCGATGTCTACCTCAACGGGGAAAAGATTGGGCGGCATGAGGGAGGTTTCACGCCGTTCAATTTTGAAATAACCAATCTGGTTCGGGACAAATCGAATTCGCTGATTGTGAAAGTAGACAACCAGCGCCGGCGCGATGCAGTTCCGACGTTGATCACCGATTGGTGGAACTACGGCGGACTTACTCGGCAGGTCAAGCTTGTCGAGACGCCCGCGACCTTCGTCCAGGACTATTTTATTCAACTCCGGAAGGGTTCGCGAAACCAGGTCAGCGGCTGGGTAAGACTGAATGGAAATCGGCTCAATCAAAAAGTAACGGTGCGAATCGCTGAGGCCGGGATCTCCAAATCCTTTACTACGGACGCAAACGGATTCGCGCACATCAGCTTCAACACCGATCTGACATTGTGGTCGCCAGACAATCCGAAACTCTACAATGTATCGATCGAAGCGGAAACCGATCGGGTTCAAGAGCAGATTGGCTTCCGCAGTATTGAAACCAGGGGGAGCGAGATTCTTTTGAACGGCCGGCCAATCTTCCTGCGTGGCATCTGCCTGCATGAAGAAGCGCCCTTCCGCGGTGGTCGCGCCTATAGCCGGGAGGATGCAATAACGCTGCTTGGTTGGGCTAAAGAGTTGGGAGTCAATTTTGTTCGCCTGGCGCACTATCCCCACAATGAACTTATGGTGAGAGAGGCTGATAGGCTGGGCATCATGGTCTGGTCAGAGATCCCCGTCTACTGGACCATTCTTTGGGAAAATCCCGCCACGCTCGACAACGCGCGGACTCAACTCAGCGAGATGATTACGCGCGACAAGAACCGGGCCGCGGTAATTGTCTGGTCGATGGCCAATGAGACACCTCTCGGCGATGCGCGCCTGTCGTTTTTGAAGAAACTGATCGACCACGCCAGAAGTCTGGACAACGGTCGATTGATATCGGCGGCGATGGAACGTCACTATGTCGATGAGCAAACGCAGATGATCGATGACCCGCTGGGCGAATACCTCGACGTGCTCGGCTGTAACGAGTATGTAGGCTGGTACGATGGTTTGCCGGAAAAGACTGATCGAATGGAATGGAAAACGAAGTATCAGAAACCCTTGATCATGAGTGAATTTGGTGCTGAAGCGCCTTTCGGAAATCATGGCGATCCCCTGACGCGATGGACCGAGGAATACCAGGAGAACTTCTACCAGCACCAGGTGAGTATGTTGAAAAGAATCTCTTTCCTGCGCGGCACGTGTCCCTGGATCCTTATGGATTTCCGCTCCCCACGCCGGCCTTTGCCGGGCATTCAGGACTTCCACAACCGAAAGGGATTGATTTCTGATCGTGGAGAGAAGAAAAGAGCGTTCTACGTAGTGCAGAAATACTATCAAGCGCTACAAGAGACGTTACCGAAGTGAGGGAACCATAGTTGAAGGCAAGAAATTTCGTAAGACTGTTCTGTTTCGCTTTCCTAATGACCGGAGCGTCCGCTTTCGCCGCGCCGCGCGTCAAAGTTCTGAAGCTCTCGATCACCAACCCTACCGACGAAACGCGACTGCACGAAAACATTGTACTCAGCGTCGCTGAATTAAGACGTGTCGCCCCGGACTTCAAAGCGGGCGACATAGTTGTGACCACCAGCGACTCGTCCACTCTCGCTGAAGATGCCCAGACTTTGCAGACCATTGAACTGCCCTCGCAGGCGGATGACTTGGATGGAGACAATAAGTATGACGAGATCGCTTTTCAGATTGAGCTAAAACCAAAACAGACACGTATCGTAACCATCGCCTATGGCGAGGCGGCTACCATGCAGCGGCTGCGTGGTGATTACCCAAAGCGGACCGCCGCTAAGTTCACGATGAAGTTCGACGGCCTCGCGTGGGAATCAGAAGTGAATGCGTGGCGAATTTATTTTGACAAGCGCAACGCGATCGATCTCTTCGGCAAACGCCGGCCCGGTCTCTATCTTGAGATGTTCGGAGCCCCGGAGTATGTCTACCACTGGGAGTCGCCGCTCGGTCGCGATATTTACCGGATTGGCGATGCAATTGGGATCGGAGCCGTAGCTGCTCTGGTTGACGGCAAGGTCGTGAAGGTTTCCGATGTGGCCGAACGCAAGTGGCGCATCATCAGCGCCGGTCCGGTGCGCGTGATCGTCGAGCTTAGTTATAAGGGCTGGAAAGTAGGTGGCCGCGAGGTAAATCTCATCAGCCGCATGACCCAATGGGCAGGCAAGCACGGCTTTGAACATCGCATTACGGTGGAGGGCGCGAACGGTTTGACTCTGGTGACCGGAGTGGTGCGGCACCCGGGGCTTCAAGAGAAAACGTTCGCTCCGACGACGACCGAACCTGTGCTGGCGCGTTTTTGGTGGGGACCTCAGGTTGAAGAAGAAGGACCACCAGCGACCGCGATCCATAATCTTCCAGATCAGAACCTGGGGCTGGCGATCATCGCACCGGGCCCGGAAAGCAAAGTCCCAGGCGACGACTCGCTCAATCTGTTGGTCCAACCGCAGCTCACAAATGGCCAGGCCAGTTGGTATGTGCTCGGGGTCTGGGACCAGGAAAACAGCGACAACCTGCAGATCAGCGCGCGTAGCGCGGAAAACAAATCTCGCCAGGGCTCATTGGCTTTGGCGCCGAACGCGCCCTTTACGTTTGCTTCGTTTGTCGAACTGGTGCGCGAGACTACGCGACGGATAACTCAGCCAGCCCGGGTCGAAATTCTTTCGCGAGAAGCTGCTCCGCAATCAGCCCCGCTGGATACGTTGCGACCAGCGCGGCCGAAAACTTATTCCGAAGCGATCGATCTCTTGAGGCAATCGGCTGAACGCACGGCGACCAAATGGGAGCCGATCGTTTCCCGCACTGGCGCGGCCGGCGTCACCCGCGATCAGGGCCTCGGCTTTTTCACTGAGGCTGATAATCAAACTGGCGAATGGAAAGAGCAGAAGGGTTTCTATTGGACCGGGAACTTCTGGGTCGGCGAACTGTGGCTGCTCTACGGCAAAACGAAAGACGAACGTTTCCGCCGCTGGGCTGAACTTTGGAACGCGCGATTGCTCGGGAAAGAAATGACTGAGAACCATGACACGGGTTTCCTCAATTACTATTCATCTGTCTTTGGCTATCGTTTGACGAAGGCGCCGCAGTATCGCGAGGGCGGTTTGCGCGGGGCTGAACGTTTGAAGCAACTCTACAATCCCACGACTGAGTTGGTAGCGGCGTGGGAAGTGGGCGGCGACGATAGCATCATCGACACAATGATGAACCTGCAAATCTGGTGGTGGGCGACGCGGGAAACCAACGATTCGGAGTGGCGCGCGCTGGGTTTGAAGCACGCACTCAAAGCGGCCGACTGGCTGGTGCGCGCAGACGGCTCGGTGGCTCAGTCGGTGCATTACAACCCGGGCGACAATCGACAGGAGTTCAATTCGGGGGGGCCGGCGACGGTCGTGAGGGTGCCCAACAACGCTCGTCCCGGCGAAAGAGTTTTCACGCACACGCATCAGGGTTTTGCGGCCGATACCACCTGGTCGCGCGGCGCAGCGTGGGCGCTGTACGGCTTTGCCGTGGCCGCGGCTGAAACCAATGATCCGCGAATGCTGACGACGGCGGAAAGAATTGCCCGATACGTTATCGATCACCTGCCCGAAGATGGCGTCACCTGGTACGACCTGGTTGACGAAGGAGTCCACTTTCGCAATCGCGATACGGCCGCCGCCGCGATCATGGCGGGCGGGTTGCTGCGCCTGTCTGAATTGACTAAGGACAAGACGACGGCTGGTGATTATCGCCGGCAAGCTGAGCGGATCGTACAATCACTAATTGATCGTTACTTGACGCCGGTTAGCGCCGGCGATCAGACGCCTCCCGGTGTTTTGCGACACGGATCGGTTACGCGGCCCAGCGACGTCAATCTCGTCTATGGCAATTATTATTTGCTCGAAGATTTGCTTTGGCTAGACGAGCACAAGAAGAATTGATTCATTGAACCATTGGTTCATTTGTTCATTAACAGATTGATTTATTGGTCGCGCTTGGTAGAACGAACCAATGAACCAATCCAGAATTGAAAGGGGTAATCATGAGTACGCAGATGAAAGAAACAAAGGATCAATTGATCTTTCGGCATACCAACAGACAGAAAGGTCGACACACTTCGATCACGCCGGCCAACAGCGCAATGAAGCATCTGGTTTACGGCCGCGTGATCCTCGATCAGGAAGTACCCTCGGTTACATTTTCAACCGGGGTTCTCGAGTCGGGGCTGATCTGCCTGGCAGGCGAATGCACCATCAACGCCGACGGCCAGACGAACAAAATTGGCCGGTATGATTCGATCTATTTGCCGCGTGATACCAACGTCGAAATCAGAACAGACACTTCAGTTGATTTAGTTGAGTGTGCCGCGGAAGTCGAAAATAAATATCCACTTCAGGTCGTAAAGTATACGGATGTCGAAAAGGACGCATCGCTGAAATTCAAGACCGGCGGTCCTTCGACTACTCGCACCGTCAACATTACGCTGGGAAAAAATGTTGAAGCGGGACGCATCCTCGCCGGTTTTACGACCTCCGAACCGGGCCACTGGACCAGTTGGCCGCCGCACGAACATGCTGCGATCCTCGAGGAGCTTTACGTTTATTACGACATGCCGGCGCCCTCCTTCGGCGTGCAATTTGTTTACACGAATCCGGACGAACCCGAGTTCATCGGTATTGTGCGAGACGGCGACGCGGTGATCATGCCCAAAGGTTTTCACCCTAACGTTTCTGTGCCCGGCCATCCGATCAATTTTGTGTGGATGATGGCCGCGCATCGCGAGGTTGAAGACCGGCAATTCGGAGTGGTGACCGTGCAACCAGGATTCGATCAGGGTGGAAGTGGACTCGAGGCGAGCCGGAAGTAGTGGCACAGACTTCAGTCTGTGTTCCTCGAGATGAAGGGGGGGAGAGTTCGTGTCCAAACTCAAGTTGAATAATCGTGACAACCTAAGCTTAAACGCAAAGGACGCAGAGGGCTTCGCAAAGGTCGCAGAGGAAAACCTCTGCGTTCCTCTGCGAAAACCTCTGCGTCCTTTGCGGTTGATCAGATCTTCACCATCGCTCAATCTGTTTGGCCTTGCGTTCCTTCTTATCATTTCAGAGCTCACTGTTTCTGCGCAACGAAAGCCAACCGGAGCAACCCGCCCGGTGGTCGTCATATCTGGCCAATCCCTGAACGACCTGAAAGAAAAACTAAAGCCCGGCAACAAAACTGAAGAACTAATTGACAGCGCCGGAATGGAGTTACGCGTAGCGGTACAGCACGAAAACAACAAAACGGGCGCGGCGGCCGAACTGCATGACGCGTCCGACGATGTTTACTATGTGCTGGAGGGATCGGCCACCCTCGTGCTCGGCGGAAGACTAGACGCGCCCAAAGAGATCGAGCCAGGGGAATGGCGCAGTCCGAACATCATCGACGGCAAAACTTTTGAAATCACCAAGGGCGATCTGGTAGTCGTGCCGCGCGGCACGCCGCACCAACGCAGCACCGCTAACAAAGATTTCACGATGATCCTTATCAAGATTTATGAGGACCCGCTAAAACCTGGGGCGCCAAAGCCAAGTGGGCTGAGCCAGAAACCATGAAAGAACGGATCGTTGTTGCGGAACAAGCCGCGTCGTCTGTCAAGTCCCTGAGGGAAGTGGCACCGCAATCCCCGGCGGGTGCGAACGCCACCGGCCGCGCCGCCGCAGTTTTGGAAAATGTGAATGCCCGCATCGGCCGTTACCGCTGGACAATCTGCGCGCTGCTCTTCTTCGCTGCCACCATCAACTACATTGACCGCCAGGTAATCGGCATTCTCAAGCCGACACTAAAGTCCGAACTCGGCTGGGATGAGATTGCCTACAGCAATGTAGTCTTCTGGTTTCAGGCGGCCTATGCGTTGGGCTTCATCCTTATGGGTCGCCTGATGGATCGCTTTGGCACGCGCAAAGGCTTCTCGTTTGCAGTGCTTTTCTGGAGTTTGGCGGCGATGGCCCACTCGTTTGCCAGTTCGGTCATGGGGTTTGGTGTGGCCAGGTTTGCTCTCGGTCTGGGTGAATCAGGAAATTTTCCGGCCTCGATAAAAACGGTAGCCGAGTGGTTTCCAAAGAAGGAGCGCGCGCTGGCGACCGGCATCTTTAACGCGGGAACGAACGTGGGCGCAATAGTCACTCCGCTGAGCGTGCCATGGATCGCCGGCCACCTCGGTTGGCGCTGGGCGTTCATTCTCACAGGGGCGCTCGGCTTTATTTGGGTCATCGCCTGGCTCGCGCTCTATCGCAAACCGCATGAACATCCGCGCGTGAAAAAACCGGAATTGGATCATATCAATTGCGATCCGCCTGAAGCGGAAACGAAGATCCCGTGGGTGCGACTGATTCCTCATCGCCAAACCTGGGCCTTTGCCGTGGCTAAGTTCCTGACCGATCCCATCTGGTGGTTCTATTTGTTCTGGATTCCCGGCTTCCTGCACGATCAATATCACGTTCCTGCCGACAGCATCACTAGTTTCGGCCTGCCACTCGTGGTGATCTATCTCGCGGCGGATGTGGGTAGCGTTGGCGGAGGCTGGCTCTCCTCGATGCTCATCAAGCGCGGGTGGGCAATCAACGCCGCGCGTAAAACGGCCATGTTGGTTTGCGCGCTCAGCGTCGTGCCGATCGTATTTGTTTCGCAGACCTCGAACATTTGGGTTGCGGTCGCGCTCATCGGACTGGCGGCCTCTGCGCACCAGGGCTGGTCGGCTAACGTCTTTACGATGACGTCCGATCTATTTCCGCGCCGCGCCGTGGGCTCTGTTGTCGGCATCGGGGGAATGGCCGGCGCGGTTGGCGGCATGTTAATCGCCAAGGTGGTCGGTTACGTGCTGCAGTGGACGGGCAGTTATCTACCCATTTTTATCATAGCGGGTTCAGCCTACTTGACGGCGCTATTACTGGTACATCTGCTGGTCCCGCGGTTTGCTCCCGCGGGGCTTGAAAACGAGGGAGCGGCTTGATCCTCGACGCCTTCAAACTCGAAGGCCAGGTCGCCCTGGTGACCGGCGCCTCAACCGGACTCGGCGCGGCCATCGCGATCGCACTGGCGGAAGCCGGCGCTGATGTCGCTTGCCACGGCAACACGCACGTACCCGATGCAACTTGTGAGGCCGTTACCAGCGCAGGTCGAAAAGCTTTTTCTTTGACGGGCGACTTGGGCGATAGCGAAACACCGCGACGGTTGATTGAAAACACGATCGAGCACTTCGGCAAACTCGATATTCTGGTCAACAATGCCGGGACGATTCGCCGCTCGCCGGCAACCGAATACTCGGAAGAGGATTGGGCGACAGTCATCGAAGTAAATCTTTCCAGTGTTTTTCGGATGGCGCAGCTCGCGGGCCGGCACATGATCGAACGGGGCAGCGGGAAGATTCTCAACATTGCTTCGCTGCTTTCGTTTCAGGGAGGAATCACGGTGCCGGCCTATGCGGCTTCGAAGGGTGGCGTGGCGCAATTGACCAAAGCGCTGGCGAATGAATGGGCCGCGAAAAATATTAATGTGAACGCGATCGCTCCGGGCTACATGCGCACCGGCAACACGAAAGCTCTGCAACAGGATGAGACGCGCAACCGGCAGATACTCGAACGAATTCCTGCCGGACGTTGGGGCGAGCCTGGTGACCTGGGCGGTGCGGCCGTGTTTCTGTGTTCAGCGGCCAGCGACTATATCAACGGTCACGTGCTTCTGGTTGATGGTGGTTGGATGGGAAGGTGAGAAGTGTCCGACCAGCCTGCGGAGCAGGCGACAGCATAAAGCCTGGGGTGAAGCGTAGCGGAACCCCAGGTGGGCATCAACAACGAATCATAAGCCCGCGAAGGCGGGCGGCAGAGTGTTCGTTTGTGGAGCGACGATTTATGAAGTTCAGCACGTTGATGATGTGTTCGCGCTGTCGCCCACTTCGCGGGCTCCGAATCTTTTCTTAACCAGTTCCTGGGGCTTACGCCCCCAGGCTTTTATGCTGACGCCTGCTCCGCAGGCTAAGGAAATTACATGTTGAGGCTGGGAATCTGGTTATTGTTATTCGCGCTGTTGTTTGTGCCCGCCGTGAGGCCATGTCAGGCGCAGCCCGCTCGCTCATCCACACCCGACAGCATCGAAACTTCATCGTTCGACAAGGAAGTCAACGACTTTTTCACGCAGGAGATGACTGCCCACCTCAACGAGATCAAATCTTACGATCCAGCTCCCGACAAAATCTTTGGCGCTGGCACGACGGGCGAATACACCTGGGGCAGCTTTATGAACTCAGTCGGAGCGTATGCCGCTTTGACTGAGAGAAGCAGGCTCGGCGGACACGATCTTGCCCGCGAGGTGGGCCAGGTTGGTTTACTCGAATACCGTTTGAAGGGGACGCGTTTCTCGCAATTGTACGGAGTGCTGGGGCTAAGGTTTTTCGGCGAGAACCTGGACACCAATCCGGTTTGGCAGAGTCTGAGTGAAGAACAGCGAGCGCAATGGCGGCGCTTCCTCGACATTTCCGCTTTTTACGATCCAAAGACACAACAGGTTATTAACCTGCCGGAAAACTATCTGGGCGTGGCAGCGCGCATCGCCAGTGCCAGTTATCAACTGGGTCTGCTCAAAGATCGCGCGTTGGTTGACGGTGTGATCACGCGGGCGGCGCGGCCTTTCCTCAACCGGGGTATTTATTCGGACGATGCTCCGCCCACGGGTCGCTTCGATCGCTACTCGAACGAATACGCGCGGTTCGTCTGGGAAGCTGCGGAGGCTGTCGATCGGAAAGACATCCTTGTCGCAGTCGCGCCTTCGCTAAAAGCGCAGATGCGTTTGTGGTGGGACCTGGTTCTGCCCGACGGTTACGGTTATGCGTGGGGCCGCAGCATGGGTGTCGTTAGTTACATGGACACGCTGGAGATTGTCGGCTTTCTCGCAGCCCATCCGGAATTCCGTCCGGCGCCGCTGGAACAGTTGGCGAGCGCTTATTACCAGGCATGGCACTGGCTACGGCATGACTACAACGACAAGACGCACGTACTTTCCGTTTTCGCTTTCGGACGCGGCAACTATTCCTACATCACTCGCGACCGTGAATGGCAACAGACAATAAATTTTTTTGGCAAAGGATCGCTGGCGCACGAGCGATTCATACAAGCGATGCGCAGTGAAAACATCGACGAGTTTTCGAGCAAGATCAAAAGGCCCGATGTCGCCCGATTTGTCTTCTTTCGTCAGGGTGATCGGCCGGCCGGAGTCTGGCTGGTACGGCAGGGGCCAATCTATTTCACTCTGCCAATCACCACCGGCACAAAGCCCGGCGTGGCTGACTATTTACCGGCGCCGCATGGGCTGCCGGGGTTTGCTAATCCGGTTGAGCAAGTCTATCCAGCGATGGTGCCGTTTCTCGAACTTGCCGACGGACGCGTAATCGCAGCAACGGACGGCGCGGACGAGATCGCGCCGGCCGGTGATGACAAATCATTGCGCGTAGTGTGGCGACGCTGGGCCCTGATCGGAAGCAAGGCCGGGCAGCTCGTCGATCCGCACATCTCCAGCGAAATAATTTGGCATCTGGAAGGCTCCACCCTGACTCGCGATGAAACTCTCAAATCGACGGAACCAATTACAATCCGTCGTTGGTGGATGGCAGTTCCGACGACCGCCGCGCACAATGAATCGTCGTTGGTCAGCGGCCGGCGAATGGACCACTTTGCCTTCAGTCAGGATCGAACGGACCTTTCAATCACTGGCTGGGCAGACTGGCCTTTGAAAATATCGCTGTTGGCAACGGGAGACACGGCTTTAGGACGTGGCGCTCGGGGAGCGATCCCTCTGCACCTGATTTATGAATCGTGGGATATGCGTTTGACGCCCAATCGGGCTAACAGCTGGCATTTGGTTATTAAGCTCGTGCCATAAGCGAAACCGCTCGAATAAGGGAACGATTAAGATGGAAGCTATCGAAGAGTTACAACCACAACACACGGACTGGAGCAGGATTCCGGTCGAACAATTAGAGCCAGGCATTGAGCGGCAAATGATCATTGGGGAAAACCTGATGATCTGTCGCCTGCGCATTGCGCCGAACATAGTAACTCCCGCGCATGGTCATCCTCACGAACAAATGACAATCATCGAGCGCGGCCGCGTGCTGTTTACGATTGGCGACGAACAACGCATTGCGCAGGCCGGTGATGTGCTTCACTTTCCGCCGGGCACGTGGCATGGCGCGACAATGCTCGACGAGGAGGTTATTCTAGTCGACATCTTCTCGCCGATTCGGGAAGATTTCTTGACTTAGAAAGTCGTGGTTGTTTAGAAGCGGGCTACCGCCCGCTTCGGTCGGGCAATAGCCCGACCCAAACCAATGTTTCGATCCTCCAATCACAGACTGAAGTCTGTGCCACAAACAAGTGAGTCTTAGGATCAAACCCAAAGATAAGTGCCGCTGGGATCTTGTAAGCCTGGGCGAAGTGATGCTGCGGCTCGACCCCGGTGAAGGCCGCATCCATACGGCTCGTAACTTCCAGGTCTGGGAGGGCGGCGGCGAGTACAACGTAGCCCGCGGCCTGCGTCGTTGTTTCGGGATGGAGACGAGTATTGTCACCGCGCTCGCCGACAATCCGGTCGGCCGGCTGGTGCAGGATCTCATTTATCAGGGCGGTGTCGATCAATCACACATCAAATGGATCGATTTTGACGGTGTGGGCCGCAGTGTCCGCAATGGATTGAATTTTACCGAGCGCGGTTTTGGTCTGCGGGCCGCCCTCGGTTGTTCCGATCGTGGCCATACAGCGGTTTCACAACTGAAGCCCGGTGACATTGATTGGGAAAGAATCTTCGGCGACGAAGGTGTCCGCTGGTTTCATACGGGCGGAATCTTCTGTGCCCTGTCGGAGACGACGCCCCAAGTGGCCCACGACGCAATCTTAGCCGCCCGGAGACATGGCAGCGTCATTTCATATGACCTGAATTACCGGCCTTCACTCTGGAAAGGAATCGGCGGATCGGACAAGGCGCGTGCAGTCAACCGCGAATTGGCGCCCTTGATAGACGTCATGCTGGGCAATGAAGAAGACTTCACCGCCGCTCTTGGTTTCGAGGTAGACGATTTGGATACGCAACACTCGAAACTCGAGGCCGCTAACTTTCAGAAAATGATTGAGCGCGCGACTCAAGAGTTTCCCAATTTCCAGGTTGTCGCCACGACGTTGCGCCATGCCCGGACGGCGACGGTGAACGATTGGGGCGCGGTCTGTTTTGCTGGGGGGCAATTCTATCAAGCGGCCACGCGCGAGAACCTGGAGATTTTGGATCGCGTTGGCGGCGGTGACTCGTTCGCTTCAGGATTGATCTATGGTTTCCTCACCGGCAAGGGGCCGCAGTGGGCAGTTGATTGCGGCGCTGCTCATGGCGCGCTGGCGATGACGACTCCCGGTGACACGACGATGGCCACGCTGAGCGAAGTTGAGAAAGTGATGAAAGGTGGCACGACGAGGGTTGACCGCTAGTTTTTTGGAGTGCGGCGACACCCAGCAAGCCGCTGAAAAACTGCTGCGCATCGCTAAAGAGCAATGAGCGATCCACGAAATCACACGAACTCGGTCTTCGTATTTGTTTCGTGGGGATTCGTGGATCGTACTTGTTTTTCGGCAGCCGCTAGTCGTCGCTTTCCAAGGCGCTGACTAGTCAGTGCCTTCCAAGACTATGAATAAGACGGAAGTTCTAAAACGCATCCGTGTAAGGGGCTTGATACCGGTAGTACGGGCAGAGTCGGCTGAGCTGGCGATGCGCGCGGTCGCGGCGCTCAAGGCCGGCGGCCTGGATGTCCTCGAAGTAACCATGACCGTCCCCGGCGCAATTGAAGTCATCCAGGCATTAACCAGCGACTACGGCGATGAAACATTGATTGGAGCAGGCACCGTACTTGATCCGGAAACCGCTCAAGCCTGTATTCAGGCCGGGGCGCAGTTCATTGTCAGTCCGGCGCTAAACGAAGAAACGATCGAGCTCTGCCGCGAACAGGATGTCGCAGTTTTCCCCGGGGCTCTGACACCGACTGAAGTGGTGCGAGCCTGGAAAGCTGGAGCTGACGCCGTGAAAGTTTTTCCCGCCGGCGCAGTCGGTGGCGCCAGCTACTTGAAAGCATTAAAAGCTCCTCTGCCACAGATTGAATTAATTCCTACTGGTGGGGTCTCCCTGAAAACAGCGGCCGACTTTCTCAGGGCCGGAGCGATGGCTCTTGGCGTGGGCGCCGATCTCGTCGATCCCAGAGCCTTGCGTGAAGGTCACAGCGCATTAATCACTGAGCGCGCGCGTCGGTTTCTTGAGATTGTGCAACTGACTCGGGCCTCATGCGCGTGACTTGTGCAATGGGAAACGGCAAAGGCGACATTGCCTCCGATCTGGCGGGGTAGAAACGGAGGGCAGGCGAAGACGGTCAACTGAGCAGATGCGACGTTTGAAAAACCGAGCGGAGCAAACGACCCTTCGTACGATTTGAGCCGGCACAACCTAGCACTGGCTAAGTCTTACCACACACCGTAAGGAACACATCGGCCGTTACTTGCGGATCGTCCAACAATCGGGTGCCTGCCTTTCAAGATCTTTCGTAGTGTGCTTGCTACGCTGTAGGTAGGAAGCAGCGCATGCTATTCTGGCGCCAAACGAAGGAGTGCGTTTCGGACAAATCGGCCCCATTGTTCTGAGCTTCGCTAGCGAACAAAGCGATGAATATAGGTTCGAGATTTCTATCGCTTTTACTATTACCTCTGGTATTCCAATCTCCGCAAGATAGACTCAAGCAACATTACGAGGCTGCGGAAGCGCAAGCCCGCGCGGGCAATCTCGCCGGGGCTGAAACCGAATACACCGCAATCCTGGCCGAGGGATACCGCGCGGTCGGAAGAGTTTACTCGGCGCAGAAGAAGCATAAGCAGGCAATCGCGGCGCTCGAGGCCGCCGCTCTCTATGAACCCGCTTCTGACGAGGCTCTGGCAGACCTGGCAATCACTTACTTCGAGGCAGAGCTGTTCGATAAAGCTCTGCAACCTCTAAACAAAGCCATCGCCCTTAATCCCCAAAGTCCCAGCGCGCATATCATGCTCGGTAAGACCTATTTTGCCCTTCGCGAATATGAAAAGGCTGCCGCAGAACTTAAAGTGGCTTTGGAGTTCGGTTCGAATGACTTTGATACCAGTTTCACGCTTGCGATAGCGTACCTGCAGCAGCGTCAGTTTACTGAAGCAAGGCGGGTTTTTGATTGGATGCTTCAGCACTTCGGTGACCGGCCGGAGCTTCATGTCGTGATCGGTCGGGCATTTCGGGTGGCGGGCCGTCTGCCTGAGGCAATAGATGAGTTCAAGAAAGCGATAGCGCTCAATCCCCGGCTGGCGCGCGTACACGACAACCTGGCGCTCGCCTATTTAATGAATGAAGGCGCCTCCCGCCTGGTCGACGCGGAGCGAGAGTTCAAAACCGAGTTGATCTCAAACCCGGACGAATTCTTTGCCAACTACTATCTCGGCATCGTTTATATCTTCCAAAGAAAGTGGGAGCTCGCCATTGCGTTTCTGAAAAACGCCTCCCGAGTCCAGGCCGACAATCCGGATCCGTATTTTCAGCTCGGCCAGGCATATCAGGAGTTACAGAAACACGATCAGGCGATAGCAGCGCTCAAGAAATCCATCGCCCTGAATCCGGATCTGGCCCACAACAAATTCCAGGTGACGACTGCGCACTATCGGCTCGCCCAGTCTTTGCTCAAAGTCGGGCAGGTGGAAGCGGGACAAAAAGAATTGCGGTTAAGCTCGGAACTGAAGGGCGAAGCCTTCAAGATGGCGCAAACGTCGGGCACCGGCGCATCTACGATGGGCACGTCCCAATTGCCGGAACAAGATGACAAGCTTCCGACATCAGCTTCAGTCGACGGCCCGAAGGCTGTGTCTAACGTGCCGGACGAAAAGGCGATACGAGAGTTGGAGCGCGCCGAAGATTACTACGCGAAAATACTTGCGGCAGTTCACAGCAGTATTGGATTGCTGCGAGCGGATCGAGGCGACTTCCGTGCGGCGGCGGAGCAGTTTCGTCTGGCGGCGAACTGGAACCCACAACAGGAGGATGTTGATTACAATCTCGGTCTCGCATATTTTCGGGCAGAATCCTACAGAGACGCGGTGCCGCCGTTGGAGACAGAAGTAAAGACTCACCCACAGAATATCCGTGCTCGTTGGTTGTTAGGCTTGAGCTATTTCAAGACCTCAAACTATCCCAAGACTTCCGAACTCCTGGCGGACGTAGTCACTTCAGAATCAACTAACATTGATCTCTATTTCGCGCTCGCATCCTCTCTGATCAAGCAGGGGAAAACCGAGCTCGCGGCTCAGGTAATTGAGCGAATGGCCAAGGTTACCGGCGATTCACCCCAGCTCCACGTTCTTCTTGAGATGTTGAATCAGGTCAGAAAAACCGCGCCGAGCCGAAAAGATCAGTAGGGAAGCATATGGGATTGGAACCGAAAAAGTTTCTGAACAGCGCGCTAGTCGCTCTGCTGATGGTGGTACCCTGCAAGACAATCCATGGACAGTCGGATGCGGTCCAGTTCATCGACATCACAGTCCCGGCCGGTATCACCTTCAAACATGTTTGGTCAGCGGAAAAGAAATATATAGTCGAGTCGATGAGCGGCGGCGTGGCGCTCTTTGATTATGACAACGACGGCTATCTGGACATTTTTCTAGTCAACTCTCTGACCGTGGAGCTGCTCAAGTCGAACAAGCGAACCCGCAGCGCCCTCTATCACAACAATGGCGACGGAACGTTTACCGACGTCACCGACAAAGCGGGAGTGGCCGATATCGGGTGGGGTATGGGCGTAGCGGTTGGCGACTACAATAACGACGGTTTCGACGACCTTTATGTGACCTGCTTAGGTCCCAACCATCTCTTAAGAAATAACGGCAATGGCACCTTTACGGACGTTACCTCGAAAGCCGGCGTTGGCGACCCACGATGGTCCACTGGAGCTGCATTCCTGGATTACGATAATGACGGCAAGCTGGATCTGTTCGTAACGAATTACGTTGGCTTTGATCTGAACCACCTGCCCGCGTTCGGCGAGGGCCCGACGTGCCAGTTCAAAGGCGTTCCGGTGCAGTGTGGTCCCAGAGGGCTGCCTGGAGCGGGTGACACGCTCTACCACAATAACGGCGACGGGACATTTACCGACGTGTCGAAAAAGGCTGGCGTTGCCGACTCTATCGGTTACTACGGGCTCGACGTTGTCGCCAGCGATTTTGATGGGGACGGCCGGCTAGATATTTTCGTCGCTAACGATTCGACCCCGAATTATCTCTACCATAACAACGGCAATGGCACGTTTACCGAGATCGGATTCGAAGCGGGCGTGGCGGTCAACGGAAACGGCGCCGAGCAGGGGTGCATGGGCGTGACGGTCGGTGACTATGACCATGACGGAAGACTAGATTTATTCATTACCAACTTCGACGATGAATACAATGTGCTTTACCGCAACGTTGCTCGCGATTCTTTCACGGATGTTTCCTACGATGCCGGAGTGGCCATGGTAAGCCTCCCTTATGTTGGCTGGGGAACCAAGTTCTTCGATTACGACAACGACGGCTGGATCGATCTGTTCGTTGCCAACGGCCATGCCTACCCGCAGAGAGATCACTATCGCCAGCGCAAGCTGTTGCACAGAAACAACCGCGATGGAACCTTTTCGGAGGTCGCGATGCAATGCGGCAGCGCCCTGGCGGAAGAACGTGCGAGCCGAGGAACCGCCTTTGGTGATATCGATAACGATGGTGACATCGATATCATCGTCAACGATCTGGACGGGCCTCCACAACTATTGCGCAATGACGGAGGAAACCGGAATAACTCGGTGCTCGTGAAAACTATCGGCGTGAAGAGTAATCGGGATGGCATCGGCGCGCGCGTGAAAGTCGTTTCAGGGAACCTGACCCAGGTAGACGAAGTGCGTAGCGGCGGCAGTTACCTGTCGCAGAATGATCTGAGACTGCACTTCGGCCTCGAGAAGCGGACTACAGTCGACCTCATCGAAGTGCGCTGGCCCAGCGGCATTGTCGACACCGTGACCGGGATTGGCGTGAATAAGGTGTTGACGATCAAAGAAGGGAAGGGTTTGATTGAGCAGAAGGACTTCGCCGGGATTAAGAAGAGTACAGCGCGCGATTCTAAAACGGGGCGTTAGCCCGACCGTAAGGGAGGGCTCATGTGTTAACAACCTGTAAAGCTGAGCCCTCCCTCACGGTCGGGCTAATGCACCGTTGCGTGAAACTACTCCTTATTCGGGTGGCGGTGGGGCATACGCGGGTCAGTGACGGCCGGTCGTTTTAAGGTGAGTGGCCGAACGCGTCGCTTGGTATAGTTTTTCTCGAATTCCTTGATCTCGATAAACTGATTCGGCGCGACGTTCTTGAACACTTGCTGGGTTCGGCTCGCGGGCCAAGTCACTTCGATCGAAGCGATCGCTGTGGCCCTGCCAATGCCGATGTGTTGCATCAGCGGTGACGAGCCGAACGAGCCGCCGCTCGATACTTCGCGATACCGAATCGCGTTCGCTTGCCCGAGGCCCGCAAGCGTCAGCTTGATCTTGGCTCCAATCGCCGCCCGGTTGCTTTTCACGCCCACCAGCTTGATGGAGATCCAACGGTTCGAGTGCCCGGGGTTCATGAAAAGCACGCTGTTGTACTTGTCGCCCGGAACCGCGCCACCCAGGTTTTCGAACAGATCTTCATTGCCGTCGTTGTCGAGATCTGCGAACGAGACGCCGTGCCCTTTCTGTAGATGTCCGGTCCCACTTGAGGAGCTGACGTCGACGAAATATTTTCCCTCGTGATTGCGATAAAGAAGATTTGGCATCAAAGCCGTGTAAGTCGGAGCGCCGGTGCCGAGATAGAAGTCGAGATACCCATCGTTGTCTACGTCTCCGAAGTTTGCTCCCATCGCCGCAACTGAGCGGTCGAGACCGATCTCACGTGTGACGTCGACAAAAGTCCCTTTGCCGGTGTTGCGGTACAGCTTCATGGAATCTCCTTGCCGCGGTAATCCGAGGTACGATCGCACCCACTCGCCGCCGGCAAAGTAGTAGCTGGCGACGAACAGGTCGAGATGCCCGTCGTTGTCGTAATCGAAAAACCAGGTTGGGAAGCTCCACTTGGGCTTCTCGACGCCGAGCTGGCTCGCGACTTCCTCAAACGATCCATCGCCCCGGTTATGATAGAGAAAGTTGTCCTCTCCATAGTTTGAGACGTAGAGGTCAGGGCAGCCGTCGTTGTCATAGTCTCCCCAAGCGACGCCTTTCGTGAACGCGACGCGGTTGACGCCTGCCTTTGCCGACACGTCCTCAAATGTACCGTCACCTTTGTTGCGGAAAAGCTGGCTGGGCGTGTGCTCGTGTCCGACGTAGAGGTCGACCCATCCGTCATTGTCGTAATCGGCCCATGCCGCCGAATGAGTGGGATGGTCCACACTCAGCAGGCCGCTCTCGAGTGTCACGTCAGTGAAGGTGCCGTCGCCGTTATTTCGCAACAGCGAGTTACGCATGGGCCATTCCCATCCACCGCGCATCACGTAGATGTCGAGCCAACCATCGTTGTTATAATCGGTCTGGACGATATTGATTCCGCCGAGCTGTCCGGCGAGATGCGAGCGCTCAGAGACGTCGGTGAACGTACCATCGCCGTTGTTGTGGAACATTCGCATCGGCTGACACGGATCGAAACTGGTCTCGACAATGTCGAGAAATCCGTCGTTGTCAAAGTCGTCTACGATTGAGCCCCCAGCGTCGCCAACCTTGTCGAGACCGAGCGCCGGAGCAACATCGACGAAGCGGCCGATGTTTTCTTTCGACTCAAAAGCCGAAGGCGGGATCAGGTAAGCCTTTGGTACCTTGTTCGGATATTCGCCGAGCGTCTGGTAGGCGACGTTGAGGAGCCAGCGTATCTCCAGGCTCGACGGTTCGCGTTCCAGATAGCGCTCGAAATACTCAATTGCCCGTTCCGAGCCGGACCGCAGAGTGTGGCGGGCATCAAGCGAGAGCGGAAAGATACACATGTCTGCGTTGTGACGAATCGCGCAATTCTCAACCTCGCCCCGACGCATGTGGGCGATCCCGAGCGCCGCTAGGTCGATGCTCTCCATGGGGGCCAACTTGGGGTTTTCGGTCGAATGCTGATGCGCGATTCGGACACCCTCCTCGAACTGAGCGATCGCACCGGCAACGTCGCCTTTGTAGAGGCAGACAACACCCATTGCATTGTGCAGCCGGACGGCAGCGGCCGGATCGGCCGATTCGTCTGCAAGCTTTAGCGCGTCCCCGATTTTGCCCGTGACTTCGTCGATGGAGGCGCGCCTGACATCGCAGAGCGTGCTCAGGTTGCTTCGCTCTGCGGGCAGCCTCGCGAAGCTATCGATGAGATTGAAACCAGAGAAATCGGGAAGACCCGTGTCTCCCTGCGCTTGCGCCGGCGGCTGCATCTGCGCCCGGCCGGTCGGCGAGCTGAAGACCAGCAGCAACAGAACGAGGATCATTAGCAGTAGCGATGTTTTCAAATTTTTGAGCTCCGCCGCGATATCGATTGCTTCAGAACTACACCCGCGACCCCCCATACAAAAAACGCGATGGCGTCGATGTGCGTTTGAGTGGAACCTATTGATGATTGAACTCGATTATGGTGATGACGCGCCGACCCCTTTGGGCCAGTTGACTCGGCCTAAAAGGACACTCAGAACACAAGCGTCTGAATGGAATGAGGCAAGCTACTGACTTCGGCGGCCTGGCCGTCAACCCAAAGATAATAGGAAATCTTCTTGTCGCTCTGGTTCATCACTACCACCGATATTTTTCCATCAGGATTAATAAAAGCCGTGGAAAGCAGTTGGCTTCTACTGGGTGAGCTGGCGATTCTCTTTGCGCCCGGACGGACGAACTTTGAAAAGTGTCCAATGTAGTAATAGGAGTTTGTGTAGATCAGCTCGCCCGTTTTCGTATCTGCATGAACCGGGGCGAAGCAGAAATTCTTTACGTGATTTGGTCCGCCAGTTTCATCAAGTAGAATGTTCCAATCTGTCCAGCCGACCGCACCGCCGTTGAAGTCATTGATCATTGAACGTCCATAGAGCTCGCCTAATTTCCAGTCTTTAAGCCTTTGGGCACTGAAGGAATCGGAGCAGCCTTCAGTGAAGATCAGATTTTTCTCCGGAAAGGATTCATGCACGAGCTTGACGTTATCGAACATCGGCTCGCCACCGCTCCAGGGCTCGTACCAGTGAAAACCAATACCCCATACATAGCTGGCGGCTTTGGGGTCAGTTAGGATCGTGTTGGCTCTCTGGTAGATGAGGTCGCGGTTGTGATCCCAGGCGATTATTTTCTTGTCCCCCAGGCCAGCTCTCTTCATCGTCGGGCCGAGATAGTTTTTCAAAAAGTCTCTTTCTGCCTCCGCTGAGTAAATGCATGACTCCCATTTTTGCGTCGCCATGGGTTCGTTTTGAATAGTAATGCCCCAGATCGGAATGCCTTCCTGCTGATATGCCTTAATGAACTTCGTGTAATAGTTAGCCCAGGATTGATAAAACTCCGGCTTCAATTTTCCACCATGAAGCATATCGTTGTTGTCCTTCATGAATGCCGGTGGACTCCAGGGACTGCCAAAGATGTTGAGTCTCCCTCCGGCCGTGGCCAGCGCCTGTTTGATAAAGGGAATACGAAATTGTTTGTCATGACTGATGCTGAAAGACTGCAACTCTTTGTCGCCTTCATTTACATAGGTGTAACTGCCACTCGAGAAGTCGCAACTGTGAATGTTGGTTCTTGCCAGCGTGTAACCGATGCCCTTCTTGCCATCAAAATAGGCATTTAAGATTTCTTGTTGTTTAGCTTTGGGCAATTTTGCAAACGTCTCGGCGGAGGCATCGGTAAGAGCACCGCCGACGCCCAGGATCGTTTGAAATCTCCTGGCCGGATCGACAAAGACGCAGATCTGAGTCTCGAGTGGCTGGCCCATCTGCTTGAAGGCTACGGTGTCGGTCGGAGCCATGCGGTAATTACTATTGTCAGCGGTGGTGTAGACCGCCACCTCTCTACCTTCGATGCTTCCGATCGAAAGCGGCTCTGAAGTTTCAGAAGCGGGAAGAGATTCCGCCGACCCCAATTGCGTTTTCGCTAACACCAACGCCGAAGACGATGCGACAAGGAAACCACGACGATCTATTTTCATGGCGGTAACTTTAACACTGCATGGCCTCGACGGTTAAGAGCGGAACACTGGCGGCACTAGCCCGACCGTGAGGGAGGGCTCGGAAACCACGGCGAAACGAGTCCTTCCTCACGATCGAGCTAAGGCCCTGCTGCCAACAACGCAACTTACCCAACCACTGCGCTACGGCTTCTTCCGCCACGTTAGTTGCGAACGAGAACTCACTGGAGTAACTTTCGTCGTCTTTCGACCACACCCGAGGACAAAGTGCTGAGCCCCAAACAACGTGAGAAACGACTCTTGATTAAGACAGCAAAGATGTACAAGCGACGCACGGTAATTAAGAGTTTAGGCTATGCCGCCGCAGGTGTCGCGCTAAGCGCCGACCGCGGTCTCAGCCGTGCGCTCCTTTCAGGAGGTCATGAGTTCATAAGTAACCGCCCGGCGATTGGCCAACGGAAATTCGTGAGCGAGGCAGTTGAAGCGAAGATTGTCGAAATAAACCGTGCGATTGCGGATCCGGAACTCGCCTGGCTGTTTGAGAACTGCTTCCCGAACACACTCGATACGACAGTCACTTTCGGCACGCATGAGAGCCGGCCCGACACCTACGTAATCACCGGAGATATAAACGCGATGTGGCTGCGCGATTCGACCGCGCAGGTCACACCCTATCTGCCATTCGCGCGGGAAGATAAGAAGCTCAAAGAAATGATCGCCGGGGTCATTAACCGCCAGACACGCTGCATCCTGATTGACCCTTACGCAAACTCCTTCGACTTCGGCGCCAAAGCCTGCCCGTGGGGCGAGAACGACAAGCCGCCGATTCGGGCGGAGTTGTGCGAGCGCAAGTGGGAGATCGACTCGCTCTGCTATCCCGTGCGACTCGCACATGCTTACTGGAAAACTACGGGAGACGCTTCATGTTTCCATGCCGACTGGGTGCAAGCGAGCAAGCTAATTGTCCGGACGTTTCGCGAGCAGCAGCGAAAGAAGAACGCTGGTCCTTACACCTTTAAAAGAACTACTGACAACCCGATTGACACGGCGCCGTTCGAAGGGCGCGGCAACCCTACCAGGAGTGTGGGGTTGATTCACTCAGCCTTTCGGCCGTCGGATGATGCCTGCATCTACCCGTTTCTAATCCCTTCGAATTTCTTCGCGGTGGTTTCCTTAGGTCAGCTTGCGGACATCTTTTCGCTGGAACTCCGGGATAAACTATTCGCGCGAGAGTGTCAGGACTTGGCGCATGAAGTAAGAGGTGCGCTCGACACCTATGGCAAAGCAGGTCATGCGAAGCACGATTCAATCTATGCCTATGAAGTTGATGGTTTCGGAAACCAGCTTTTCATCGACGATGCAAATGCGCCGAGCCTGCTGTCGCTCCCTTACTTCAGCTGTTGTGCCGCTGACGACGCTACCTACCTAAGAACCCGGGCATTCGTACTCAGCGCGGACAATCCTTACTTCTTTCGCGGGCGCGCAGGCGAAGGCATCGGTGGGCCGCACGTCGGACTGAACATGATTTGGCCTTTGGGGATCATCATGCGGGCGTTGACCAGCCGCGACGACCGAGAGATTCTTTCCTGCCTCAGAATGTTGAAGACCACGCACGCGGGAACGGGGTTCATGCATGAATCATTTGAACGGGATAACCCGAAGAAATTCACGCGCTCCTGGTTCGCGTGGGCAAACACACTTTTCGGCGAGTTGGTGTTAAAGGTGCATTCCGAAGGCCCGCAGCTATTGCGCCAAGTGGTTTAGCTTTCGCAATGTCATCGGACGCCAACCAGGGTCAGAAGCTCGATCCTTGTGATCTCGCGGGTTCTAGCGTTTCTGGCTGGGACTACTGAGGTGTTTGGTCGTTCCCTCCGTTACACCAAAGCTTGGGGGAGTGAATTCAGCGGTGTCAGCAGACTGCAGCAGAGGAGTTTTTCCGTCACTCATTAGCATGTCCTGCCCGGTCTCTGCTGCTTGTCGGGCAAGTTCGACCTGCCTTTTGCTCACGAGCAATCCGTTAATAATTAAAGCAACACCCACGAAGAATGGAATTACTCCGGCGACCCATAAACGGCTGAGGATTGCCGCATCACCCGGCGCAGGGTGGCCGCTCAAGATCACACCCTGCATAAACACGTAGAGGAAGATCGTCAATCCGACGCCGACGGAGCTCGTAATGACACCGGCCTTGATTTCTGTCTGGCGCTTTATTTCCGGCGTAATGCCGCGCTCGCGATCAATCTGCTCGTTGCGCCTTTTTCGCTCGCTCTCAGACAGAAACATTTCCGCGACCCAGGTTCTGCTCCAATCGAATTTCTCGCCGGCGGGTCGCAGGGCTGCCACTTCGCGTACCGCGTCCAGGTTCACGCCACATGATTTGCAGAATTTCAACTCGTCGCTTTGAGTAGAGCCGCATTGGGGACAGAACATGATTTTGCTCCTTCAAAAGGTTCGTGATTGATACGACGATTATCGTCCCTATGTTCAATTGAAGCCGACCCAAACCATCAATTGGGCTGGCGAGAAGGCGACTAACAGCTTCGTCATCTCCTAATCGGAGCCGAGAACTCGTTGACTTAAACCCGGCGTTGTAATATTAATCGCTGCTCGCTTCTTCAAAGCCGCAACCACGCGCAGGGTTTAATTAAACCCGAGTACCAGTCACAACCGGAACTGAGGTCAAGCTCGTGCGACGAATCGATTTGAAAAACGTTCAGGCCGCCAACCCGCACACCATTCGCGATATTAATCGGCAGATAGTTCTGAACTACGTTCGCGAAAGGGAACCGATCTCAAGAGCCACAATCGCTCGCGAGACAGCTCTGCAACGCTCTACGATCTCCGAAATTGTGGAGGAGCTGACGGGCGAGGGTCTGGTTGAGGAGATCGGTGAAGGTAAATCAACCGGCGGCCGGCGACCGACCCTGTTGCGATTGCGCACAGTTGGCGCGATTGCGATTGGCGTCAATATCACTCCCACCTACACGACTATCGCAAGTAGTAATCTGGCTGGAGTCGTCGTGCAACAAGAAGCCTTCCCAACCGTTCCTGCTCCCGAGCATACGCTGAACCGTATCATAGAAATTATTCGCAAGCTTTCTGCTCAGTGTTCTATCGAAGGAATCGGCATCAGTATTCCCGGATTGGTTACTCCGGCAACTGGGAATGTGATCTTCATTCCGTATTTTAAGTGGCGTGACTTGCCAATCGGCGAAATGATCTCTCGGGCGACCGGGCTGCCGGTTACCATAGACAATGATGCCAACGCAGTCGCCCTTGCTGAGTTGTGGTTCGGACGACCCGAAGTCAGGGACGCGCGGGATTTCATCTTCGTTTTGGTTGCCGATGGAGTAGGGACCGGAATCATTTTTGACGGCCAGGTCTATCGCGGAGTACGCGGGGCGGCCGGTGAATTTGGTCACATGATTGTGGGCAGTAATGCGCCGGTCCTCTGCTCATGCGGAAACGACGACTGCTGGGAGGCCTTCGCTTCTGAACGGGCGGCATCGGCGCGTTACCACAAGTTAACTGGCGGTAATAGCGCGCCAAACTTTGCGACCCTGATCGATCGCGCGCTGGAAGGAGAACAGGAAGCAGAGGCCGCCCTCACGGAGACGGCTCGCTATCTCGGCACCGGCATCTCGAATCTGATCGTCGGCTTTAGCCCGGAAGCTGTGATAGTGGGTGGTGCGATAACTCGAGCTTGGCCCTTGATCGAAAAAGCTCTCACGGAAAAAATTGAGCGTAGTGTTCGTCGCGGGTTGCCGTCGGCGCGAATTCTTCGCTCTACATTGAATGGAGACCCGACATTAATGGGCGCTTTGAGTTTGGTGCTTGCCAGCAAATTTGCGGGAGCCGCTGCCGCCTGAGGTGCAGCATGAACGGCGCGTCAAAGTCAAAAAGGATTGAAGTATGGTAGCAGCTAGCCTAAGTATGAAAAGACGTCTGACTAAGGTTTCAGCTTATCCACCTGCTTCTTTATCGCGTCGCTGATTTCCACTACACTCTGCAGGTCCTTACGAGCCTTTCCTAATTGTTGAGCATCGACCGTACCAGGTTTGTCGATAATTGGGTTTCTTACAAAGCTCTCGATCTGTTTGCAGAGCAGGAGCAGTTCATCTTTCGTCTCCACCACGTTGAGCGCTCGATCTTCCGTTGCAGGCTCAGGCTTCTGTAACTTTAGAGATGATTGTAGCCGAGCCGCCCGCTTTCTAATCTCACCAGTGGCATCGGAAATGAACTTGTAAGTGAGAGATCGGTTCGCGGTAATGGCCCGAACTATCTCGTTGTGAAGAGTCAGAATTCGCTGAAAGTCCTCGCTCACCTGGTCCATCATAGCCTGCGAGCGTTTGGGATCGTTGGGAGGTCCCTTGTTTTCACCAAGGCTGTTCAGTTGCAACTCACGCCGCGTCATCTCTTGCATCTGAGCCTTAGCTGGGTCGCCACCATTCTGACCTGCGATTGGCACCGAAAAGAATATCGAGCAGCCGATTGAAACTATGAGCATGCCCCAGGGCCTAATATTCGCTTTGACTTCATGCGGTTCCATCGACGCCTCCGTCATCGCTGCTTGAATGGACAATAGTATAAGCCTCTCTCGTACCGGCAACAAATCTATTTGCACACCTCTGTCGGCCCTGAATCCACCGGCGTCATCTTCCATTAACAAGAATTTAAGCGAAAAAGGGTTGACTGAGCGGGGCAGTTATACTACTTAATAGCACTTGCCGACGAAAGTTATTTCTAAATCCGCAAATAAGGATCGACCTACCATTCGTAGGGTTCATAGACAGGAGCCTGGTGCGACGAATAGATCTCAAGAAAGCTAATGCAGCGCGCTCAAACACCATACGGGACATAAACCGTCAGATTGTGCTGAATTACGTCCGCGAATTGGGACCAATCTCTCGCGCCGATATCGCCCGCGAAACTGCATTACAACGCTCAACTATTTCGCTGATCGTCGACGAACTTCGAGTGGATGGCCTGATAGAGGAAGTCAGCGGCGAGTCCACCGGGGGACGCCCACCCAGTTTGCTGTCATTGCGCGCGGCGGACGCGGTTGCAATCGGCGTGGATCTGGGAACGGTTAAGACAGTAATGGCCAGAGGCGATCTGGTCGGCAGAGTACTGGAGCAGGAAGAGTTTCCGACCGATCGAGATGTAAAAGAAACCCTAAGGAAGGTTGTTCAATGCGCCGAACGACTGATTGGAAGGAGCAGCGGTACAGTTGAAGGAATCGGCATCAGCTTACCGGGGGTGGTTGATCCGGAAACTGGCAACCTATATGTTCCCCATTTCAATTGGCGCAATGAACCGATAGCGGAAACGCTGACGCGTGCTACTTCGCTTCCCGTCAGCATTGACAACGATGCCAACGCGGCGGCTCTTGCGGAACTGTGGTTCGGTCGACCTGAGATCCGCGAAGTTCGCGATTTCATTCTAGTTCTGGTGGAAGAAGGAGTGGGTACGGGTATCGTCTTTGATGGGCAAGTCTATCGCGGCGAAGGCGGAACCGCAGGGGAGTTCGGTCACATGACAATTGGTACAGGCGCACCTGTGCAATGTGCCGTAGGTAGTAGAGAATGCTGGGAAGCATTTGCCTCCGAACGATCAGCGCTCGCGCGTTATCAAAAGCTGTCACGTTCCAACGGCAGAAACGATCTCAATTTTGCAAAGCTAATGGACCTGGCGCTGAAGGGAGAGGGAAATGCGAGGACTGCGTTAAGAGAAACGGCGCGCTACCTGGGCGTAGGCATTGCTAATTTGATTCAAGGCCTGGCTCCCGAAGCGGTGATAGTGGGCGGACCAATCGCTCGCGTCTGGCCAGTGATCGTCGAGGATCTCAAAGCGTCTGTAGATTCCAGCATCTGTCGAGGTTTTCCTTCAACGCCAATCATGGACTCAACCTTGGGCCCCCAACCTACCTTAATGGGCGCACTCAGCCTCGTGCTCGCAAGCAAATTCGCCTCGGTGCTACCTGCGTAGCATTCATGAATTCGGATGATTTTCCAAATTCTCCAATCGGACAATGGCATCGGCAGCTTCGTCGCGCAGCCTAATAAGACCGCTTCCTTTCGACTTTGCTTCGCTCTTATCGCTAAGTTTACGATCTAATCCAAACGCTGAACCTCGCGGCATTCGCTTTGCCTCAACAGAGTCGGAGTGCAACAATTTCTCTTTTCCGGTGAGACCTAATCGACGAGATTTTTGAATACGGATTGAAAAAACTCTTGACAAAGAGTTCGGCAGAGAGTAAACACTTTTGTCTGGTAGTGCAACAAAGTCCGAATAAGCAAACTTGGGTGACTGTTCGTAAGCGCGTTGAGACCTCAACGCAATAACAAAGAAGCGAGCTGGGGCTTCGTGAAGAACCAGCTGAATTCAACTTTTTGACTTTCCGAAAAGTCGCTCGCATTGATCATTCTGACCGAAGTCGTGTGAGCGCTAAACGCTATGGAGGTTCGTATGCTTAAGAAGCTTGGCTTGCAACTGGTGTTGGTTCTGATCGGCGCGCTGTTTTTTAGCGCCCATGCGCAGACGACCACGGTAGGAACAATCAGCGGCACCGTCCGAGATGAAAAGGGAGCTGTTGTTCCCAAGGCCGAAGTTTCTATCGAGGGTGAGGGCACTGGAACATCGCGCGAGGTAAAATCCGACGCTGACGGATTCTATCTGGCGGCTAGTTTGCCCCCGGGGCGCTACACAGTTAGCAGCGCGCCCAGAGGCTTCAAGAAGAGCGTTGCCTCGGCAGTTGATCTGCATGTGGGAGAAAATAAAGTCGTCAACCTGGATCTGCAAGTAGGTCAGGTGAGCGAAACGGTAACCATCTCCTCTGATACCGCGCCAGTCGAAACGCGAAGCGGAGAAGTAAGCAGTCTTATCTCAGAAAAACAAGTGACCGAGTTGCCGCTGAACGGCCGCAACTACGCCCAACTGGCACTGATGGTTCCGGGTGTTTCGCCGGTTACGCAGGCCGGCGCCGGCGGTGCTTTCGGTACGGCGGGTACCGGTCTCGACTCTCACGTGGACATGTCGGTCAATGGCAACCAATCAAATGCCAACATGTGGACGGTTGATGGTGTCAACAATATGGACGTGGGTTCAAACGCGACGCTGCTGGTCTTTCCGTCCATCGATTCGATCCAGGAGTTCCGCGTCGAGCGTAACAGCTTCAGCGCGCAATACGGTCAGGCGCAGGGAGCGGTAATCAATTTGGTTACCAAAGGCGGCAGCAACGAGTTTCACGGCGGGGGTTTTGAGTTTTATCGCAGTGACAGGTTGAATTCTATTGATTATTTTCTAGCGAAAGCAAATCCACCTCAGCCAAAAGCAAAGTTGAAATACAACAATTATGGTTTCAACTTTAGCGGCCCAATCAAGAAGAATAGAATCTTCTTTTTCTGGAATGAAGAGTGGCGTCGCGAGCAGCGCGGTATCGTGCTTTCAGCCAAGGTTCCGACTGCCGCCGAGCGGATCGGAGATTTCAGCGGAGCACTGACAGGTCCGCTACCGCACGATCCCATCACCAAGCTGCCTTTCCCGGGTAACATAATCCCGACGGCCAACCTCAGCCCGGAGGGTCTGGCAATATTTAAGATATTCCCGCTCCCCAATACGACTGGTTCAACCAACTGGATCTCGTCGTTGCTGGAGCCAATCAAAACCCGCCAGGACAGCATTCGCGGGGACATCAACATTTCGAAAAAGATGAATCTGCTGGTCAAGTATACAAACGAGACCTGGACGCACGCGAATGCGGCGGGCAACTTCTGGGGCGACACACCGTTCCCAACCCTGAGCTCGGATTGGGATCAGCCCAGTCACAGTTTCGCCGTTAAGCTGGCGACGACTTTGAGTTCGACTGCAGTCAACGAGTTTCAGTTCTCGCGCGCCGGAAATGACATTAAGATTTCGACGAACAAA